>UEXM01000264.1_pt1 | contig 58298 bp, 50 predicted proteins | sample 1796661 | NCBI WGS metagenome assembly UEXM01 (sample SAMEA4772469, study PRJEB27181) | metagenome | reverse complement strand
AACAGAGTCAAACTTGGCTGCAGATCATAGATAAGAATTCACAGAGTTCACCATAATCCTTGATTAAAAAAGTCAAGTCTAAGAGAATCGTCCTAGTTCATTTGTTTTAAGTTGAGTTTTATGTCTAATCCTGAATTACCTATTAAATTTTCCGACGCTGCTGCGACTAAAGTATTGTCGTTGATCACGGAAGAAGAGAATCCAGAACTGAAGTTACGTGTTTACGTTACGGGTGGTGGTTGCTCGGGCTTTTCGTATGGTTTTACCTTTGATGAAAAAGTCAATGACGGTGATATGACCATTGTAAAAAAAGGCGTCACTATGGTGATTGATCCAATGAGCTTGCAGTATTTAGTTGACGGTGAAGTTGACTATGTAGAAGGTCTAGAGGGTAGCCGATTTTTAGTTAATAATCCTAATGCTACAACAACGTGTGGCTGTGGCTCTTCTTTCTCTATTTAAATAACTAAGTTTCATTTAACTAACTAAGTTTCATTTAACTAATTAAGTTTCGTTATTTAAATATCTGTCAGCATGCTTAAACAATAATGCTGACGGAGAAACTATTTAGCGCCATTTTACCACCTCGCTTGATACAACCATTTCATTATCACGTTAGCTTAATTGTCGAAATCACGGTACTAGTGACTTCGACGAGCAGCTAGTTTTTATCTATTAATCATTTATTTGCTCAACTATCATCGCTGTGCCGTAAAAATGATATGAGTAATATAGCCTTATTTATTATTCAGTTAGCTCAATGATATCGTGCTTTTTAAGGGTAATATCATTCGTCTTTATCTTGATAAAGTTAGCCTTATCTTCAGCGTTAATTACTGTTGTACCTACCACTTGATAAGAATAAAGCGGCTCACCTTCAAGCACAGTATCAGTAGGTAGTAATCTACGCACTGTTATTTCTTTTCCTTGCAATGATGCAACGTCAGAACCTATGTAAACACTCGCATTATTGCCATCAACCGCAATAACTTTTCCTGCAGCAATATTATCGTTACTTGCACAACCGGTAATAATCATTGTAAACACAACAGACAAGGTTAATTTTACAGACTTACTTAACATTTTATTTCTCATTCTCTTTCAATTTAAGGGGGGAATAAAAATATCTTCTACAATTCTTATCGCTTTTTTCAAGCGGTTAGAAGCGCATTTAATAATTTTATACCTATCGGAACATAATTAACTTATAATGTACCAAATGGTATATTTATGCTCAAGAATAATCATCCTAGGGTTACAAATTCGAACATCATGCAATATTTCTGGAACAAATAACGCAAAGGGAAAACTTCGCGATATTTACTCGTAATATCTAATCAATTTTTATAGGCAAAACTAATATGACTAAAATTAAACTCTTAATCCTTGCTGTGGTAATGGCTGTTAGCAGCATGCCAATATTCTCGGCTGTGGTACAAGCACAAGAGCTGGCAACAACGCCACTGGCTAAACCGAAAGTTATTTTTTTTGATGTTAATGAAACCCTTTTAGATTTAAATAATGTTTCTAAATCTATCGCGACAGCATTAGATGGTAGGGAAGATCTCGTGCCTTACTGGTTTACTACCATGTTGCATTACTCATTAGTGGCAAATGTAACAGGTCAATATAATAGTTTTGTTGAAATAGGAATTGCGTCTTTAGAGATGATAGCCAAGCAAAAAAACATTGCGCTAACTTCTCAACAAGCCCGTACTGCGGTGCTTACGCCTTTTAGAGATCTAGCGCCGCATAAAGATGTAGTTAAAGGGCTTAAACAACTTCGTGCATTAGGTTATACGCTAATTACCTTAACTAACTCATCTGATGCCGGTATTGCAGCGCAGCTTAAGAATGCTAACTTAGCACAATATTTTGACGGTTCACTCACGGTACAAAACTTAGCAACATTCAAACCGGATTTAAAAGTGTATCACTGGGCTCAGCAGCAAATGAATATTGCTCCACAGGATGCTATGTTAATTGCAGCTCATGCTTGGGATATTGCTGGTGCAGAAAAGGCAGGATGGAAAACAGGTTTTATTATGCGTCCTGGTAAAGCGCTTTATCCATTGTTTGGCGAACCAGACATTATCGGGCGAGATCTTATTGAACTGGTTGAACAATTAGAATTAAAAACCAGTGCTGAATAAGTCATTCCATCTGGGCTGCCAGTGGCTTTTGCTGTAACTGAAAAAATCAGCTACTGATTGCAAGTTAATCCGCTTTTATAGATACTTACCTGTAATTATTCAGTAAATAATTAATAAATAGCCTTAAGGTAAACTATGAAGCCAAAAATGAAAATTATTGCTAGCACTTGCGTAGCTGTATGTATGAGTATTGGAAGTTTTTTTGTGGCTGCACAACAATTGAATGTTGAGCAGCAAGCGCAACTAAATGAATTAAAAGCTACTGCACTGAAATCCGATTTGTCTTATCAATTGATTGAATCTCTCACCACTGAAGTAGGTCATCGTTTAATGGGCTCTGATGGTGATAAAAAGTCGATTGTTTGGGCTGTTGATAAAATGAAAGCCTTAGGCTTTGATAAAGTGTGGACCGAGGAAGTTACCGGTAGCTATTGGTTACGTGGCGAAGCAAAAGCACGCATTATTGCGCCTTATCCGCATGATGTTGTGGTGTTAGCCTTAGGTGGTAGTATTGGTACTGAAAAAGCAGGTCTTACAGCAAATGTTGCACACTTTGAAACCTTTGCTGATTTAAAGGCGGCAAAAGATAATAGTTTGAATGGTAAAATTGCTTTTGTTTCTTATCAAATGGAACGTCATATTGATGGTAAAGGCTATGGACCTGCTGTTGGTACTCGAGTTAATGGTGCTGTTGTTGCCGCGCAAAAAGGCGCGTCTGCACTCGTAATGCGCTCGGTCGGTACAGATAATAATCGTACCGCTCATACCGGCGTGATGCGTTATGATGACAATGTAAAAAAAATTCCTGCTGCGACATTATCTAATCCAGATGCTGATTTATTAGTCAATCAGTTGAAGCGTGGTGGAGAGGTGAGTATGTACCTACAAATGTCTGCTAAAACAGACACTGAAGTCGTTGCAACATCAGCAAATGTTATTGGTGAATTTACCGGTGGTGAGTTCCCTGAAGAAATTGTCGCTTTAGGTGCTCACCTAGATAGTTGGGATGTTGGCACTGGGGCACTAGATGATGGCTTAGGTATCGGTATGGTTATGGCGGCAGCGCATCATATTGGTCAATTGCCTGAACGCCCAAAGCGCACCATTCGAGTGATATTATTTGCAGCAGAAGAAGTTGGTTTATTAGGCGCGAAGCAGTATGTAAAAGTACATAAAGATAACATGGCGGCACATGTTATTGGTGCAGAATGGGATTTTGGCATTGGTCGTATTTATAAAATGACTCCAGGTGTTGGCGCACAGTCGTTAAACGCGGTGCGAGAATTAGCGCAATACTTAGCTCCTTTGGGAGTTGCACTTTCGCCAGATAACAATGCTAAAGGACAATCTGATATGAGTGCGTTGAGCGCTGAAGGCATGCCAAGTATTAAGTTTTCACCTGACGGTGCTAATTATTTTGATTACCATCACACTGAAAATGATACTTTGGACAAAGTTGAGCCGGAAGCATTAAAGGTAAATACCGCTATTTATGCTATGTATGCTTACTTTGCAGCACAAGCTCAGGTTGACTTTAGGAAGTAGTAAAGATTATCGTGTGTTGATCTTTCTCTGGAAAAATAACTTAGAAAGATCAACCGCTGCTAAACTGATTAAATTTAAATGTGCGCATTGATGTTAGATAATTTAGTTATCTCATTTCATAAAATAATGCACTAGTGATCAGCCTTCTAACAGAAGAAACTCGATAATTCGATTCATATCCAAATTAAATTCTTTCGCTTTAACGCCTCGTAAAATGAAATCTGCCTCTTTAGCTAAATCAATGTCTTTTGCCATAATATATCGCTGCTTCTCAATATTATAAAAACAGCGCACCTTTGGGTTAATAGGATCATCCTGATTGCGGCTCTCAACAATGGCTAAATGATGAGAATTCAGCTCAACTAATGTGCCAACAGGATAAACCCCTAAGCACTTGATAAACAAATCAACTAGCCTCGGCATAAGTTTACCTTGAAAAGCTAGGTCTCTTAATATGCTAAACGCCTTAATATGACTGTAGCTATTTCTATAACAGCGATCTGCGGTTAGAGCGTCAAAAACATCACAAATTGCGATCATGGCACCATAATTAGAAATGTCAGCTTGTTTTAGCTTTAGCGGATAGCCAGAACCATCTAAGCGCTCGTGATGCAAAGCCGCAACCTCCAAGCTCAACGGTGAAATTTTGGGCGTGGCTTTAATGATATTAATGGAATGATTAACATGCTGTTGAATAAGTCGATATTCTTCTTCAGTTAGCCTACCTGGCTTATTTAAAATTTGATCGGGTATTTTGATTTTACCGACATCATGTAAAAAAGCACCAATAGCAAGTTGCTGAATGATTTTTCGGTCCATTTTTAAAAATCGCGCAAAAACCGTCATTAATACCGAAACAGAAACCGAGTGCTCTAGTAAATATTCATTTTTATTGCGTATGTTAATAACGCAAATTAATGCGTCAGGATTTTTAAATATTGCCGCGATAGTTTGTTTTGTCGCTTCAATGACTGGGCCTATATTTATTGTCCGACCTTGCTTTACATCGAGAAATACTTGTTGTTGAAGTTTTTTTGCTTCATTAAAAAGCTTTTTCGCTTTGCTAACCTCAAGGATCACTGGTCCTGGTTGTTTATACAAGTCAGGAATGGGAACGCTCAGCGCATCATCAATGGTTTTAGTTGTGTCAATTAAGAGTGACACAACTCCTTTAGCTTTTAGATTATTAATAACGACGTCATTTTTAATATGGCCAGCACGAGTTAAGTTATAAGTCCCGTGTTGCTCGACGATATCGACAACAAAGTGACCTTTTTTTAAGTCGCTAATACTGATTTTTATGATCATAATACGCGTAAATAGACACCGTTAATTGTCGCTATTAGTAAGAGGCTTTATGTTTTAGCCTTTATGTAAGCTAAGTGCTTATAATCAAATATAGTTTATTTTGGCTGGAAAAATATTTTATAGTTTAAATACCATGCCATTGTCCGCTTTTTTATTAGCATACAAACGCTTATCAGCAGATCTTAATAACTCATCCATGGTTTGTTTACCGTCGCTTTCTGCTGCACCACAGCTAATACTGACGGGTAAAAACATATGTTGATATGGCATAGGATTGTTAATAAAGAATTGGCATAAACGCTCACTGGCTTGTTCCGCCTCAGGTAGCGTTTGACTCGCAAGCACCACAACGAATTCGTCGCCAGCATAGCGAAAACATTTATCGTTTTCCCGTACTAAGTTTTGCAATTGATTCGCCACATAAGTAAGTACTTTGTCTCCACAGTCATGACCATAAGTATCATTAATTGCTTTGAATTTATTACAATCGATAAATAGTACTGAGAAGGGCACCCCATAACGGCGCTGGCGGATCAATTCCTCACTTAAGCAAACTTCCATTAATCGCCGATTAGCTGCGCCGGTTAAGCGATCATAATGTGCCATATATTGAAGCTGTTCTCGGATCAGTACATTGGATAAACCAAGGCTAACTTTGACGGCTAGCTGTTCTAAATGAAAGGTGCCGAGTTTGTCATGAAAACGAGCAGGGGCTTGGTCAGTAAATAATAAACTGCCAAATAGTTTCCCCTCCAAAGACAGTGGTGTTAAAGCTACCGACTTAGCACCAGTTAATAATACAGGCGGTATAATATTATTTAATTGTTCAAGCTGATTGGTTAGTAAGGGTTTTTTATTTGCATGTAACAGTGTTAATTTTTCTACAGAAATTTGTTTAGTATTTTTTTGATGCCAATGGGATTGCAAGTTACCATTGATCAAATAACTTAACGGTGTTGGCTCGGCTAGTAATAGTGAAATGCTGGATAATTGAAATTTTACTTTAATTAAATCCAGTAAACGTTGCAGTAGCTCTTCGCTTGATTGGCAAGCTAATATTTCAGTTTCAATTTCAAATAGTTTACGCGCAATATCTTCGTTTGCTTTTGAATTTTCAATTAACTGCTGAATATGCGACATTTAACACGCCTTAATGCTCAAATCTTCAACATTGTTATATTTTATTCTTGAGAGTGCAAGTGATATGTTCAAGCGATTTTCATTATGAAACTGTTAATTAAACGCTAAGCCATTTAACTACCTTATATGTTTGGTATCATATTTGCTTAGCATCAAGTGTTAAGTCTTAAAGCGGGTTATGCCAATAAATTAGCGTTAAAGTTATTGTCTTAGCCTGACGATATAGTCTTTAGCCATATTAGAATTTCATTCAAATGCAAAGAGGCATTATGCAACGTATATTTATCACCATTCTATTTACAATTATTCATGTTGCTAGCGTGTCAGCTGCAGAACTGACTGCGGTGCAAATCTATAGTGATAATGTATTACTTGATCTCATTAAAGAAAATAAACACCTAAGCCAAGTCGTGATTGATGATTGTCAGTTAGTTCAAGATATCGAAGCTCGCGCTGTTAAATCACAAATGCCGTCGTATCAGTTTTTGTGGGGAGATATGCTCGCTTACGGCGTTTGTGTCAAAAAAGATGTGCCTTTGGGGTTACACTACATGCAAGCTTCTGCCGACCAAGGCTTATCTGAAGCGTTAGAGCAATTGGGGCGCTATTACCATGTTGGTAAATTTGTACAAGCAGATGTTGCTCAAGCCATTCTTTTTTTGAAAGAAGCCGCGGCACTAAATAACTTAAAAGCACAGCTAAGGTTAGCTAATATTTATCTATCAGGTGATGGCAGCCCATTAGATCTTCCACAATTATATGCACAGTTGCATCAATCAGTGACTGATGATAAAAAAGTCCATAAAAACATAACTGCAAAGCTAACTCAGTTGGCAGAAAGAATGCCTGAGCGGGTGGTTAATGCCGCTAAAAGCGGAAAGTATTAGCCTGCTAAGATGTTTAGCTGATAAGCAGCAATGGCTAACATCGCGTGTAAATTACTTTGCCGATTGCATTTTTAAGTAGGTTGGGTATAGCGATGATCTAAGATATACTAAACAAAAAACTAATATAGAATAAAAGTGACCGAAAAAGACCCACACCAACAGCGAGAAGCTGACAAATACGAAAAACCTGTAGCGAGCCGTGAATTGCTATTGTCGTTGATCGAAAAATCAAACATCCCACCAACGTTCAAGTCGATTGTTAAGCAATTACAATATACCGACGAAGACATGCTGGTAGGTTTAAAACACCGTTTACGTGCTATGGAAAATAGTGGTCAAATTGTTTTTAATAAGTTTAAACAATATGCCATTGCCAATCGTAGTGATGTTTTAACCGGCAAAGTGATTGGTCATAGAGATGGTTTTGGTTTTTTTGCTCCTGATAATGGTGATAAAGACTTTTATATTTCTTCGTACGAAATGAAACGGGTAATTCATGGTGATATTGTTGAAGCCATACTCATCGATCGTACTGACCGTAAAGGTCGCAAAGAAGTTAAAATTTTGGATGTGGTAGAGCCGCGTAAAGCTGGTGTAGTTGGTCGCTTTTATGTTGACCACCATATTGCCTGTGTTGTGCCAGATGATGCTCGAATTCAGCAAGATATCCTTATTCAGCCGGATAAAAAGTTAGGCGCCCGTCATGGTCAAGTTGTGGTGGTTAATGTTATTCAAAGACCGACAAAACGTTCAAATGCAGTAGGCGAAGTTATCGAAGTGCTGGGTGAGCATATGGCCCCGGGTATGGAAATTGAAATAGCGCTACGCGAGCATGATCTTCCTTACCAGTTTTCTCCTGAGGTGATTGCCGAAGTCAGTGGTATTGCTGATGAAGTTGAAGAGTCAGCTAAAGCGCCAAGAATTGATCTACGAGATTTACCTTTGGTCACTATTGATGGTGAAGATGCTCGAGACTTTGATGATGCGGTCTATTGCCGACCTAACCCTACTGGTGGCTGGACATTATGGGTAGCTATCGCAGATGTGAGTTATTATGTTCGTAACCAAACTGCATTAGATGATGAAGCGATTGCTCGTGGCAATTCGGTTTATTTTCCTAGCCAAGTTATTCCAATGTTACCGGAAAAACTCTCTAACGGGCTTTGTTCTTTAAACCCTGATGTTGATCGTCTTTGTATGGTTTGTGAAATGACGATTAGTACCTTAGGTGAGTTATCTGAATCTAAGTTTTACCCAGCAGTGATGCGCTCGAAAGCACGCTTTACCTATAGCAAGGTGGCGACTATTTTAGGGGTAAACCCAGAGCAAAAAGATGAAGACTACCGTACAGAGTTGCGTACACAATACCAAGCCTTAGTACCCGATTTAGAAAACCTGAATAAAATGTATCAGGTGCTAACAGCGGCTCGCACTAAACGTGGTGCTATTGCTTTTGAAACGACAGAATCACAATTTCTATTTAATAGTAACCGAAAAATAGAATCTATTGTTGCTATGGTACGTAACGATGCGCATAAAATCATTGAAGAATGTATGATTTTAGCTAACGTAGCTACTGCTGAGTTTATTGAAAAACATAAAAAACCTGGTCTGTTTCGTGTGCACGATAAACCGAGTGAAGATAAATATAATAACTTTATCAGCTATGTTAATGAGCTAGGACTTGATTTAGCCTCAATGGGTGAGCGTAAGGCGCAGCCTGAGCCGAAAGATTATTGTCATATTTTAGAAAAAATAGTCGGACGCCCTGATCATGAGCTGATCCAAACTATGCTGTTACGTTCAATGCGACAAGCAGTGTATCAGAGTGACAATATTGGTCATTTTGGTTTAGCGTTACCGTCATATAGTCATTTTACTTCGCCGATACGCCGTTATCCTGATTTAGTGGTTCATCGTGTTATCAAAGCTATTTTAGATGAACAGGCACAAAATGAAGCTAATGCCGGTGGTTACTCATATACACCTGAAGCCGTAATCGAACTAGGTGAGCATTGCTCTATGACCGAACGCCGTGCTGATGATGCCACGCGCGATGTTGCTGATTGGTTAAAATGTGAATATATGCAAGATCATATCGGCGCGACTTTTACCGGTGTGATCTCTACAGTAACTAATTTTGGTTTATTTGTTCGTTTAGCTGACTTACATATTGAAGGCTTAGTTCATATTACCTCTTTAGGGCATGACTATTATCACTTTGATGATGTCCGTATGTGCTTATCTGGTGAAAATACTGGTGCCAAGTATCGTATTGGCGATACCGTTGAAGTACAAGTTGCGGCAGTTAACCTTGATGAGAAAAAAATTGATTTATCATTGGCTGGTGAAAATGCCGTCTTAAAGCGAGCGAAACCACTAAAAAAAGGTAAAAGTTCAGACAAGCATAAGCGTGGAAAAAGTGCGGACAGCAAACCAGCATTAACCGGTGATAAAGCAAAAAAAGCCAAAAAAACGGCTAAAACAGGTACCAAAGCAAGTACCAAAACAACCACTAAAGCGAGTAAGCGCAAGGCGAGAAAAAAGCGCCCAGGTAAAAATGCCCGCAAAGCGACTTAGTCAGTAATAAAGTCAGCAATCAAAGTACAGCCAACAGTATATTTTGATAGCGAGTATGTAAGCCTTAAATACTTGCTATCAACCAATTGATTTAATAGAGAAAGAATTTATGGCAAAGCAAGAAGAGTTAGTTTTTGGCATTCATGCGGTAAAAGCCCTGATTGAAAGCGCACCGGAAAGGTTCATTGAATTATGGCTATTAAAAGGTCGTGAAGATGATCGTTTAATGCCGATTATCAATTTAGCTCAAAAGTATGGAATTCCAGCCCAGATGGCAAATCGTAAAGTATTGGACGACAAAACTGATGGTGAGCAGCATCAAGGCGTTGTTGCACGTGTTAAACCAGGAAAAACCTATACAGAGGCGGATCTCGATAGCATTCTTGCAGCAGGTGAAAGTAAAGGACAAGCCCCATTTTTATTAATTTTAGACGGTGTCACAGATCCACATAATTTAGGTGCTTGCTTACGAAATGCCGATGCGGCAGGAGTACAGGCTATCATTGTACCTAAAGATAATGCTGCTCGTTTGACAGCAACCGTAAGAAAAGTCGCTGTTGGTGCGGCAGAAAGCGTTCCTTTAGTGCAAGTAACTAACTTATCGAGAACCATGAAAGCCCTGCAGCAAATGGGTGTATGGATTATTGGCACTGCAGGTGAAACAGATAACTGTTTATACGGCGAGAAACTCTCAGGCCCTATGGCATTAGTGATGGGTGCTGAAGGTAAGGGCATGCGCCGTTTGACTCGTGAAAACTGTGATCAGTTAGTTAAGTTGCCTATGGCTGGTAGTGTTTCTAGTTTAAATGTTTCTGTAGCAACGGGTATATGTTTGTTTGAAATAGTCCGCCAAAGGCTTAATAGCTAGTTTAATCGGTGAGTTTATCTCGATAGGATAAATTGATTTTATGCGCAATATCAAAGTCGTACGTGTTACTTTTTGCTAAAGTTATGATGATATTACTTTGCTCCATGAGCTATTAATTACATTTATGGGTATTACGCCACAACATAAGGGAATTTTATGAGTAAGATACTTGTTATTGCAGACATGTTAACGCAAGAGCCATTAGCTATTAAACGAGCCAGCCAATTGGCAAATGCTTATCAATCAACATTGCATATTGTTTATTTTTGTAATGAAGATGTTATAGGTGCTGTCGATAATATTGAGCAAATTAAAGATGATGTGTTAGCTAAAATGTCTGAAAAAGCAGCTCAACAGCTATCGGCTATTATTCCCGTAAGTGAAACCTATAGCTATGAAGTTGTTTGGGCATCTCGTATTCATAAATGGGTAGCTAACTATGTTGCAGAAGAACAGCCAAAGTTGGTATTTAAAACGGGTAATCGCTCAGAGTCGTTATTTTATACGTCAACAGACTTATACTTATTGAGAGAATGCCAAGTACCTGTATTAATTTCTGCCCCCGAGAAGTGGCGTAAATCATCAAATATTCTTGCTGCAATTGACCTAAGTACTACGAAAAAAGTTAAGCAGGAATTAAATACCAAAATTTTACAGCAGGCTAGAATTTTAGCCGATGGGTTTAATACAGAGCTACATGTCTGTTATACCGTTGCTACTTCAACGCTACTTAAAGATTTAGGTATGCAATACCCTGATGAAATGGAAAGGCATGCACAGAGCGAATTAGACGAAAAAATTAAAGCAATATGCTCGCAATATAATATAGAACCACGCAACTTTCATATCAAAGCGGGTGAGCCAGGCAAAGTTATTACTAGCATTGCCGCACAGTCTAAAGCCGGCGTGGTGGTTATTGGTATGATTGGACGTTCAGGTATCAGTGGCAAGGTTTTTGGTAACACAGCAGAAAAAACTTTATCGCTTTTAAAAACAGATGTTTTAGCATTAAATCCGTAATAAAAAGCTTTAAAAACATGAAAAATAGCACGTTTATCGGGCTATTTTTTTCATAAAATTTTGCCACTAAGATTATAGTAACTCTGAACAGTACCCCACCTCCTTAAAATTTAACATGCAATGTCGCAAGCATTTAATTGAAGAAAGCGCTTGTTCTCTGGTCATAACAACAGTGCAGCATTTACACCCTTTAAAATTCGTCTTATAGCATCTTGATAAATTTTATTGATGTTAATGTCGCTTAAATAACGCTACGTGGATACTTCTGTAGACGGAATGGCATAACTTCATCAGTAGCAACCTCTAAAGACTAAATGGTATCATTGTGCTTGCAGAAAATTCTATTTCGTTAGCACGGAAGTCCTATTTAAAGGAATATAAGGGAAGTAAAATGAAGAAAGTAGTCGTTGTTATCGGTGTTGTTTGTGCTGGTTTAATTGCACCAAAAGTCATCGGTACGATAGTAGAAAATAAATACGATAGCATTGCCAGTCGTTTTGTTGAACATCCATCACTTGAGATCACTCAGCGCAGTTTCTCAACAGATTGGTTCTCTGGTCAGTCAATTACTAAAATGAAGTTTAAAGAGCTTTCAGCTGAAGTTGAAGGCTTTGAAATCACCATCAATGAAGAGTTTGCTTTTGGTCCGGTGATTTTTGCAGACAATGATATTCACTTTGCTCTATCCCATTCAAATATTGATGTGGACTTTGAAGTATTAGGTGTCAATGAAACAGAACAAGAAAATATCAATGCTTTTATTACACAGTTAAATGATAAATTGTTCGTTTCATCAACAATTAGTTATGGCTTGAATTACAAAACAGCAATAAAAATGGATGCAACCTCGTTTGAAGAAGATGGCGAGCAGATTAATTTAGGCGCTATGGATAGTGAGTTTACGGTAACCGATGAAAAATATATTGATGGTTATTTAAATTGGACAGGGCTTGATTTCAAAGGGCCTGAAGCTCATGTGCAAGTATCAGCACTAGCTGTGACTTTTAACCAAGAAATGATCAACGGCGATATATATAGCGCCAATGCACTAGCATTAGGTGACTTTTCTTCGCTGATCAAAAACATTACAGCACAAGATGCTAACGGTGATGAGTTGCTCAATATTGAAAATTTAGTCGTATCAGGCAGTAGTAAGCTTAAAGAAGAGCTAATGAAGGTAACGCTACATTATGGCATCGAGCATTTTGAAGGCTCAGGACAAATACTTGATAAGCTCAATTTAGATGTTTCGTTTGATAAACTTAATCCAGATGTTTTGCTCGAATTGAATGAATTAGCAGCTAAAATGCAGCAAGAGCCTGAAAACTCAGAGCTGATTAGTCAGCAAATAATGTCTACAGCGGCTCAATTGTTAGCCACAAATCCTGAAATAAAAATTAATGACTTGAGTGCGATGACACCTGATGGTGCAATTAAGTCTGACCTGCAACTTGTTATTGATCACACCTTATACAACCAAGCTAATCCAATGAGTATTATAGCGGCATTGAAGGCGAACTCAAAAGGGGTTGCTCCTGTAGCATTTTTTCAAAAACTAGGTATGGATGATGTGGTTAATATGTATCTAGGGCAAGGTTTTATTGAGAAAAAAGCTGATGAATTATCTTTTTCTGCAACGTTTGAGCAGGGGCAGTTAATGCTTAACGGCCAAATGATCGCCCTTTAGCCCTAGTTGCATTTGTAGAGCCAATTCTTATTTAGTGGTTTTTTGGTTAACTTGGGGTCGAGATAATGGATGTGCGAAGAAATTAATAAATTAATATAGTGCAATGGTTACAATCACTTTAATTAATTTTTATAACCTTTGCCATATAGTTTATTGTCAATGTAATTAGCTTTATGTTTATTGAGGCTGATTGGTCTACCTAATACCGAACGATTAGGTAGACTAATGTATTGTCGATACACGCAGAGAATGGCGGCATTGACGTATTAACTTACCCTAAACTCAGGCTAGTTAGCCTATTTAACCGAATATCTTCTTGGTTTTTGGTTTTACTTACATATATTCGGTTATACCCAAGTATATGTATCGTGTTTAACTTCCGTGTTGAAGCAAACTAACGCTTGCCTTTATTGTTCATTTTCCCTACACTACGCGTCCTTAATTCAGCCTGAACTTTTTGTTCCTTGCCTCAACTGGTGTTGGCTGAGCCAGACAATGAGGCTACAACCGTAAGGAGCTCGTAATGCGTCATTACGAAATCGTATTTATGGTTCACCCTGATCAGAGTGAACAAGTACCAGCTATGATTCAGCGTTACAGTGACATCGTCACTAATGCTGAAGGCAAAATCCACCGTCTTGAAGACTGGGGCCGTCGCCAATTAGCTTACCCAATCAATAAATTGCACAAAGCACACTATGTTTTAATTAACATTGAAGCGCCTCAAGCAGCTATTGATGAACTAGAAACTTCTTTCCGTTATAACGATGTTGTTATTCGTAACATGATCATGCGCACTAAAGGCGCGGTAACTGAAGCTTCAGCTATGGCTGTTGCTAAAGAAGACCGTCGTGATGAGCGTCGCGAAGTGAAGAAAGAGGTTACTGAAGCACCGGCTACTGAAGCACCAGCTGCTGAAGCACCAAAAGCAGAAGAAGCTGCGAGCGAAGAATAAGTAACCAGTGACTAACTCTTTCCTATGATGAGTAGTCAAGAGAATTGCTTGGTGTTGACCGGACATGTGGTGAAACCACCTAAAACGTCAACTAGCCCAGCCGGTATTAAGCACTGTCAATTTTCAATGGATCATAAGTCCATACAAAATGAAGCAGGGTTGAATAGACAAGCGTTTGTTCGAATACAGGTTGTTGCAACAGGTAATGTGTCACAACACTTAACTCGTGATTTAATTGAAGGCTGTAATGTTAAAGTGACTGGTTTTATTAACCGTCATGAATCTAGAAACGGTAATCCGCTTTTAGTGTTACATGCCCAACAAATTGAAATGATTTAATTTAGGCCATTTAATTTAACTGATAAATATCAGTGACAATAAATTAGCCAATTTAGGAGAAATCCATGTCTCGTTTTTTTAGACGTCGTAAGTTCTGCCGCTTTTCAGCGGAAGGTGCTGCTGCAATCGATTATAAAGATACAGCTGTACTAAAAAACTATATCACTGAAAGTGGTAAAATTGTTCCTAGCCGTATTACTGGTACAAGCGCTAAATATCAACGTCAACTTGGTCGTGCGATCAAGCGTGCTCGTTACTTAGCATTATTACCATATACTGATTTACATAAGTAACCTAATAAGGGGTTTTGAAAATGGAAGTAATACTTCTTGATAAAATCGCCAAATTAGGCGGCCTTGGTGACAAGGTAACAGTTAAATCTGGTTACGCTCGTAACTTTTTATTACCAAAAGGCAAAGCTGTATTTGCCTCTAAAGCAAACATTGAGCACTTTGAAGCTCGTCGTGCTGATTTAGAGAAAAACTTAGCTGAACAACTTGCTGCTGCACAAGCTCGCGCGGCCAAGTTAACTGAATTAGCCGAAGTTACTATCGCTTCTAAAGCGGGTGATGAAGGTAAATTGTTCGGTTCTATTGGTACTCGTGATATTGCTGATGCAATCACTGAAGCTGGCGTAGAAGTTGTTAAAGCTGAAGTACGTTTACCTTTAGGTAGCATCCGTGAAACAGGTGAATTCGATATCGTAATTCACGTGCACAACGATGTTGATGCAACAGTTAAAGTAGTTGTTATTGCTGAAGCTTAATCGCGAATAGTAATTAACTATTTAAAACCCTGTCTTCAGCAATGAAAACAGGGTTTTTTTATGGCAATAATTCAACCATAACTCAATATGCTTGGCTGGAGGTATTCAACTCGAACTTTGTTGGTTTATAGGTGCTATAGGTAATTCAGGCCAGTCCTGTTTAGCTAGTAACCCTCGATCAAACATCCCTGCCAAACCTTGTAAGCCTCCTGTATGTAAAAGCACAATACGTTGATGTTCAGAAAAATAACCTGTTTGCATAAGATCTAATAGAGCTAAAATCATTTTTCCTGAATATACTGGCTCAAATCCTACTCCGACGTGTTGGGCAAAGCTATGTATTCTCTGTGCATCATCTGGCGTAAATTTAGCGTAGCCGCCGCGATGAAATTGATTCATTATTTGCCAGTTCTGATATGACTTGGCGTGCTCAGGCAATAACTCATTTACGTGTTGCTCAAGGTAATTTTGCTGTTTTAATACTGAAATTCCTAATATTTCGTGCTGAGCTTTGTCACCCAAAATTAAGCCAGCAAGCGTACCGCCACTTCCGACAGGACTCATTATGGTATCAAACTCACATTGATGGTTTAATTCATCGATTACTTCTGCCATACCGGTTAAGGCGAGACTATTACTGCCTCCTTCCGGTACGATAAGGTGATCTGGAAATTGCTGTTGTAGTTGCTTTAAGTAGCTTTCTTCATTGCGTAATCGATAGGTTTTTCTATCAACAAATGATAACTGCATGCCCCAATGCTTAGCCCAAGCTAAAGTGTAATTATCTTGATTGGCTTGTTCGCCACGGATAATGCCCATTGCTGATAGTTGCTGTTGCTGACAGGCGAATGCGCAGGCGTGAATATGATTAGAAAAACAACCACCAAATGTGATAATACCTTTAGCACCTATGGCTTTAGCATGTAAAATATTATATTTAAGCTTACGCCACTTATTACCTGAAATAACCTTATCAATTTGATCGTCACGTTTAATCTGCACCGATATTTTATGTTGTGTAAAAGTTGGATGATGAATTTGCTGTAAAGAAGATAAAGCAGTCATAAATTAGAACGCTCAAAAATAAGGTAAGTAAAATGAAGTAATTAAAACACTTGCTAGATAAATAGAATCAGCGATAATGGTTTTATGGTGACATGCAAATAAAAGAATAATATCGCTTAATGTCAATTATTACACGTATCAAAAATATTTTCTCGCCAACAGCGTCATCTGATATCGTCGGTGTTGCCTTGCGGCAGCAATCAATTAGCTATCTGGTAAAAAACGCCACTAAAAAGTACGGCGAAACCTTAGAAAATAAAGCTTATCCGCTTGTTGGCTCTCTCAAGCATATCGTCACCACTAAGTCATTAGCAGGGCAATGCCACTTAGTATTGCCAAATGCCCATTCACACATAGTACAAGTTGATAAACCCAACGTTCCTCATGCTGAAATGAATGCCGCCTTGAAGTGGCAAATAAAAGATTTAGTCAGTATCGCACCTGAAAATATGGTTTTAGATTATTTTGATGGACCAATATTAGCTGGCGGACATGAAAAAGTTAATGTTGTCTGTGTTGCGAAAAATGATTTGATAGAGCTAGTAAGCACATTGGCTGCTGATAATTTGAATGTTGTTAGCATTACCACTGAAGAGTTTGCCTTTGCCAGTTTGTTGCCAGTACAAGATGATGCTGTGTTATTAATTTGCCAGCAACCAGGCGAAGAAGTGAATTTATTAATTGTCAAAAGTGGCCAATTATTTTTTAGCCGACGTTTACGTGGCTTTGCCCAGATTGCTGATAAAAGTGAAGATGAACTCAGTATGGGCGTTATCGATTCGCTAAGTTTAGAAATTCAACGCTCGACTGATTATTTTGAGCGGCAATTAAAACAAGCACCAATTAAAGCGATTGAAGTTTTGATCCCAATGCAAAATGAAGCTTTTTTAGCACGAAAATTGGCGGAAAACACCAACGTAGAGGTAAAGTTGTTTACTATGCCTGAAACATTGGAAAACTACCGAAGTAGTGCAGCAGCCGTAGGTGCAACACAGTTAAATTTTATGGAGCCAAACTAGATGGCTAAATATTCGATTAACTTATTACAAGCTGATTTACTGCCAGCAAAAGCACTGTGGACTCTGAACCGTGTTATCGCTGTATGGTTAGCCGCGTTAGTAGTGATGTTGGCGCTGATTTTTATTGCTCAAATGCAGCTAAGTCGTTTAAATGCAGTATTTCAAGCGGAAAGCGCACTTAATAGTAGTCAAACGGTGCAACTGCAAAATTTAGAAGCGACTATTAGTGCTAACCGTAAAGATGCAGACTTGTTAGCAAAACTTAACACGGTTAAGTTAGTTATTGCTAACAAACAACATTTGCACCAGCAATTAACGGATCCAACACAAACCTATAGTGCTGGTTTTTCTAGTGCTATGGCGGAGTTAGCTGAGTTACATAACAAAAATATTAGCTTGCAGAGAGTAAATATTGGTAATGGCAATATGACGTTTTCTGGTATAGCGCGTACACCTGATGCTGTACCGAATTGGTTATCTGGTTTCGAATCATCGACTTTTTTGTCGGGTAAACGTTTTGTTAACTTTTCTTTGATCGAAAATGAAGAGCAATTAACTGAGTTTGTGGTTAGCTCTGCACAAGCTAAAGGGGAATAGCAATATGACACAATGGCTTGCTTATAGTGAAAAATTTAGTAATACCACACCACGAGAACAGTATCTCATTATTGCGAGCGGTTTAGTGGCCATTATTTTTATTTTGTATAGTTTATTTTTGGATGAGCCTTTTCAGCGCATTGGACAATTGGAGCAACAAATTTTACAAACTCAAGAAAGTAATAAAAATAACAAAATATCGATTCAAGTTTTAGAGCAAGCATTACTTGAAGACCCTAATCGTGCTTTGAAAGAAGAACTATCACAATACCAAGCAAGACTAGGAGAAATAGACCAACAACTCTTAAACCTTACTTCGGATCTAATTGATCCTATTCAAATGCGTTATGCGCTAATCAAGCTTTTAAAGCTTCAAAAGGGGGTTAAATTACTTTCATTTGAAGTTTTGCCTGCAAGCCCCGTGACAAAAACTAATCTTGGTAATAACCATGATTTGGCCCAGCAAGATACTGTGACTGCGAGTGCTAACCAAGCGCAAGAAAAACAACTACGTTTATATCGCCATGCTATTAAAATTAAATTACAAGGGCAATATTTTCAGTTAAAAGACTATTTAACGCAATTAGAGAGTCTATCTTGGAAATTCTTTTGGCAAGAATTTGACTATAAATTAAAAGCCTACCCCGTCAGCGAGCTTGAAGTAGAAATCTACAGTTTAAGTACGGCACAGGAGTTCATTGGTGTATAAAATTAGCCTGATACTATTACTGTTATTTTTGTCTCAATATGTGAATGGTCAGCAAGTTGACCCAACTAAACCTTTCGGTGCTGTAGCATCAAGCAGTAGTAGCGATAGCGAAAAAAGCACACAGTTAATATTACAGTCAATCATCCAACGTGGCGGCAACAAAAAGGCCATCATTGATGGTAAAGTGCTCAATGTTGGTGATAAATATAAAGGTTTTGAGTTGATAACCATTAACTCAAAAGGGGTGGTGCTAGATTCACCACAAGGTAGAATGGAATTATCATTATTTTCCGGTGTTATAGCGAACTGAAAATGAAAAAAATAATTAATCAAAAGAAGCACCAAATCCAATTGCTTTGTTGCACAGCTGTACTTGTGCTTGCCGGCTGTCAATCAGCACCTAAGCCACCTACTGAGGTCAATCAAGCCTTAGATGATGCAATTGCTCAAGCGAGTAAGCCAGCCAAACCAAAGCCATTACAAACACTACCAAACTCTGTTCGCCAAGAGTTAATGCAAAAAGAAGTGCAACAAGCACGCCATGGTTTGTTAGCTGAAAAACGTTTAGAAATAGCAGCAAGTGGTGTTGCAGCTGAGCAATTTTTTGCCGCAATTGTTGATGATTCATCATACAGTATCGCGGTTCATCCTGAGGTGAGCGGCACGATCACTTTGAATTTAAAAGACGTGACTTTAGATGAGGCGCTTGATGTTATTGAGTCACTTTATGGCTACGATATTCGTCGCCAAGGTCGAGTCATTCAAGTTTATCCTGCTGGCATTCGTACCGAAACAATTCCTCTCAATTATCTTTATGTTAAGCGCAGCGGTATGTCTAGCACCAGCATAAATTCTGGTGGTGTTTCTGAGAATGATCCAAACAGCAATAATGCTAATGGCAGCAACAACAATAGTAACAATAATCAAAACAGTAATGGTCAAGGCGGTAATAGTCAGAACGGCAGTAGCGGTATTAACATTTATACTGAAAATGAATCTGATTTCTGGAGCGAATTAAAAGAAACCTTAACGGCATTGGTTGGTGATGAAGGAGGTCGTTCTGTTATCGTTTCACCACAAGCTGGCTTAGTGACTATTCGAGCATTACCTTCGGAAATTACTGCTGTTAAGAGTTTTCTTGATAGCACTCAAGAGCACTTACGCCGTCAAGTCATTATTGAAGCCAAAATAATGGAAGTCACCCTAAATGATGACTATCAGCAAGGGGTAAAGTGGGATCAAGTACTTAGGCATATTGAAAGCACTGATATTGGCTTTTCAACAACCGGAAATATTGCTGGTAGTACTATTTCATCGGCAATTGGCGGTGTAACAAGCTTAAGTTTTCTAAATAAAGACTTTAGTGGTGTGATTGACTTGTTATCTACCCAAGGTAATGTCCAAGTACTCTCTAGCCCAAGAATTACAGCGACAAATAATCAAAAAGCGATTATTAAAGTGGGCGAAGATGAATACTTTGTCACTGATGTTTCTAGTACGACGACAACAGGTACTTCTACTACTACAACACCTGAAATTGATTTGACGCCTTTTTTCTCGGGCATTGCGCTTGATGTAACGCCACAAATAGACGCTGATGGTGAAGTTATTTTACATATTCATCCGTCAGTGACTATTACTGATGAGCAAACTAAAACCATACGGTTGAGTAATGAAGATATTATTTTACCGTTAGCACAAAGTAGTGTCCGTGAGTCAGATACTATTATTCGGGCTAAGTCAGGTGAAATAGTTGTTATTGGTGGCTTAATTGAAACCCGTAAAGTTAACCTTGAATCGAAAACACCATTCTTAGGTGATATACCCATTATGGGCGAGCTTTTTAAAAGTAAAAGTGAATCAGTTCAAAAGAAAGAACTGGTTATTTTATTAAAGCCGATCGTTATTGGACAAGATACTTGGAAGAATCAATTACAGGATGCCCGTGCTTTGTTAAAACAATGGTTTCCTGAAGATGCGGACGCAAACGCTGCTGATAATTAAGCTATAACCTTATGTATTTGTATCACTTTGGCTTAAGGGAACTACCGTTTACTTTAACACCAAACACCAACTTCTATCTCGGTTTAGAGCCTCATAATGAGGCACTTGCCGTATTGCTAACGGCATTAAAAACCGGTGAGGGTTTTATTAAAGTCATTGGTGAAGTTGGTACAGGAAAAACCTTACTATGTCGCAAGTTGCTGAATGAAATTCCCGAGCATTTTGTTACCGCTTATATTCCTAACCCATACTTAAAGCCTGATGAATTAAGACGTGCGGTTGCTGTTGAGCTTGGTGTTAAGCAAGCACAACGTATGTCATTGCAACTTCTAACTCAACGTATCCAGCAAAGACTGTTGGAGCTACACAATCAGGGTCACTCTGTGGTGTTGATCTTAGATGAAGCACAAGCATTACCGGCAGAAAGCCTTGAAGCATTGCGACTTTTCACCAACCTTGAAACAGAAACAAGAAAGTTATTACAGGTGGTGTTATTCGCACAGCCTGAGTTAGATGAGCGATTAGCCGAAAAAGCTTTTCGACAATTAAAGCAGCGAATCACCTTTTCTTATAAATTGCGAGCCATGAGCGCGCTAGAGGTAGAGCATTACATTCAGCATCGTTTAAAGATTGCTGGTTACAAAGGTGCCAATTTATTTAGCCGAGCTATTACGAAAAAAATTGCTAATGTTAGTCAAGGTATTCCACGACTGGTGAATATTATTTGTCATAAAATGTTGATGCTTGGTTACGGCGAAGGGTGTTATCAGCTTACTAAAAAGCACTTATCAAAAGCGATTCAAGATACTGAAGGTATGCAGCATAAAACTCCTTATAAGTTTTATTTAGCAGGCGTATTAATTATTGCGGTTATTGTTAGCTTATATTATTCATGGCATGTTACTGGGATATCACTATGAGCGTCATCAACCAAATGCTAAAAGATTTAGACAAACGTCAAAGTGAACAAAAAAGAAGCGCCGAAGCTGTGGTTCCAGTGCCAGAAAAATCTTCAACGAGTCGAGTGATGTTTATCATTGTGGCTATTATTGTTTTAAATGTTCTTGGCATATTTAGTTGGCAACTTTACAGTGAAAATCAACAGTTAAAAAAGCAGGTGCAAACCAATGTTTTCGCTATCAGTGCTAATAATGATGGTGCTGTTAGTGATGTCGTTTTGACGGATGCTAGTGAGAAGATTGATGATAAGCAAAGTGCCCATCAAGTGCCTATTGTTGCAGTTGAAGCTGCGTCAGAAAAAGCAACAATAATAACATCGCAAGTAAAACAAGCGGCTAGTGATATTGCTGATGAGCTATCAAAGCAGTCATTATTTTCAGCAGAAAAGCCCACTAATAGTAATAATGATAGCGTTAAAATTAACCCCCTAGCAACTAGCCTATCGGATAATACAGAAAAAATGCCTGCGCTTGATGCTGCGAACGTTGAGAATACAAGTGATATTACTGGGCGTAAACAAGTGGCTAATGTTGCGAAAGCTACGCCAAGCTTAACCATTTCGCGTACACAGTTGACTCCACAGGCGCTAGCGGCTAATAAAATAACTCAAGCAGAGCAAGCCATTGAGCGTAATGACATACTCAAGGCTGAAGCCTTATTTGAAGAAGTGTTGTTGATCATGCCTGAACATGTAACTGCGCGTAAACAGCTGGCTGCATTGTGGTATGGTAGAAAATCATATCAAGATGCAGTGAACCTATTATCACAAGGTATAGCGTTGGCACCTCAGTCAGAAGAAATGCGCCTGATGACGGCACGCATTTATTATGAACAAGGCCAGCCGAGACCAGCCTATAATGTCTTAAGGCCAGTAAATCATAGTACAAGTACAGAATTACAAGCACTACTCGCAAATACGGCAGCAGACTTAAGCGAGCATGGTAATGCCATTGTTGCTTATGAAAAACTTATTGCACTTGAGCCTCATGTTGGGCGATGGTGGTTGGGATCTGCAGTGTCATTAGATAGCCTTGGCAAATTTGTGCTGGCAAGAGATGCCTACAAACAGGCAATAGCGCGCAATGACTTATCTAATAGTGCGATGCAGTTTGCTCGTCAACGCCTGATAGAGCTAGGAGAATAATATGGCAGCACCTAAATTAAAAATGCGTTTGGGCGACTTGCTTGTTCACGAACATATCATTAGTAATGAACAATTGATGCAAGCGTTAAATAGCCAAAAAACCAGTGGCAGAAAACTCGGTGATGCCTTAATTGAATTAGGTCATATTGGTGAAAAACAGCTGTTAGAATTTTTAGCGCAGCAGCTTGATGTGCCATTTTTAGATATTAGCCAACGAAGAATTCCCCCCGAAGTTGCCTTGTTATTACCAGAAGTGCATGCAAGACGTTTGCGTGCCCTGATTATTGAAGAACAAGGGGATTCGGTACTCATTGGTATGAGTGACCCAGCTGATTTAAGTGCCCTTGATCAACTTGAGCAAATGTTATCGCCAAAACGTTTAAACTTAGCGGTGATAATGGAGTCACAACTGTTTGATGCTTTTGATAGCTTATATCGCCGAACAGCTGATATTGAGTCCTTTGCTAGCCAACTTGAGGAAGAATATGATCAAGGAAGTAACTTCGATTTATCAAGTACTTTTCTTGAAGAAGGTGGTGACGCAACTGTTGGTAAGCTATTGCAATCGGTTTTTGAGGATGCGGTGCAAATGCGAGCATCCGATGTCCATATTGAGCCAGATGAAAACTCGTTACGTATTCGTCAGCGTATTGATGGCGTGTTGCAAGAAAATATATTAAAAGAGAATAAAATTGCCTCAGCAATGGTGTTGCGTTTAAAGCTGATGGCGGGCTTGGATATTTCTGAAAAACGCTTACCGCAAGACGGTCGATTTAACCTACAAATTAAAGGCCATAGCATTGATGTACGTATGTCGACTATGCCAGTACAGCATGGTGAATCGGTTGTTATGCGACTACTTGATCAATCTGCGGGGTTATTGTCGCTAGATGAAACAGGCATGCCAGAGCAATTTGTGCAGCGTATCCGTCATCAAATATCACGACCTCATGGTATGGTGTTGGTTACAGGTCCCACAGGTAGTGGTAAAACAACAACGTTATATGCCGCATTAAGTGAACTAAACCAAGCGAGTAAAAAAATAATTACGGTTGAAGATCCTGTCGAATATCGCTTACCGCGAGTTAATCAGGTGCAGGTGAATAGCAAAATAAACCTGACATTTTCTAGCGTACTACGCACGGCGCTCCGACAAGATCCTGATATTCTGATGGTGGGTGAAATGCGTGACCAAGAAACGGTTGAAATTGGTCTGCGAGGCGCATTAACTGGTCATTTAGTTTTGTCTACACTACATACGAATGATGCAATCACTAGTGCCCTGCGCTTATTAGATATGGGCGCAGCTGGCTTTTTAGTTGGTAGTTCATTAAGAGCGATTATTGCGCAGCGCTTAGTGCGAAAAATTTGTGAAAATTGTCGACAAGTTCACCAACCCGATCAACAGGAAATGATGTGGCTATCGAATCTTGCGGACAGTGACATCAGTGCTATTACATTTAGTAACGGTAGGGGGTGTCAAAGTTGTCACTATACTGGTTATAAAGGTCGGATCGGTGTTTTTGAATTATTAGAAATGAATGAAGCTATGATGTCGGCATTAAAACGTGAAGACACGGAAGCCTTCACACAAGCAGCTAAGCAGCATCCGGAGTTTAGACCATTAGCACTTGCAGCATTTGATTATGCTAAATTAGGTATCACCAGTGTTGAAGAAGTCTTACGTTTAGTTGAAACCGTTGACGTTACAGGATAAGCAATAATATTATGCCAGCATTTAATTATATTGGGCGAGACGCCAACGGTAGCCAAGTAAAAGGCGCTATCGAAGCGGTTAATTCCGCTATGGTTGCTGAGCAATTGTCCCGTAAACGGATTATTCCGATATCTATAGAAAGTGCTAAACAGGCTGATAGTGACATTTCATCAAAAAATATTGATATTAGTGATTTACTGGGTTTTAACCAAGTTACCTTGGACGATTTAATTGTTTTTTGTCGGCAAATGTATGCCTTGGTTAAGTCAGGTGTGCCAATTTTAAGAGCCATTAATGGCATGGCAGAATCAAGTACATCAGTAAAGTTAAAGTCAGCATTAACAGATATTTCTGCGCAACTAGAGGGGGGCTTTCCGCTTTCTAATGCCTTACATCAGCACCCCAAAATATTCACGCCCTTGTTTGTTTCTCTGGTCCATGTTGGCGAGAATACAGGTAATCTCGACGATGCATTTCTAAAGCTTGCCAGCTATTTTGAGCGTGAACAAGAAACCCGTAAACGCATTAAAACCGCTTTGCGCTATCCTAGCTTTGTTTTGATTGCCATTGTTGCAGCGTTAGTTATTTTAAATATTTTTGTGATTCCGACCTTCGCAAATATGTTTAGCAAGCTCGGCGCTGACTTGCCTTGGGCAACTAAAATGTTGATTGCTAGCTCCAACTTCTTTCTCAACTATTGGCCGCATATGTTGATCGCCAGTGTTGTTGGCTTTTTTGCGATTAAGTATTACTTAAAAACACCTGCTGGGATGTACGCTTGGGACAGGCGTAAGTTGAAATTACCGGTTGTTGGCGGGGTTATTGAACGTTCAATTCTATCTCGTTTTGCTCATACCTTTGCCATTATTTTACGTGCTGGCGTACCAATGACATCTGGCTTAACACTCGTTGCAGATGCCGTTGATAATACTTTTATGCGTGAAAAAATTATTGCCATGCGTAGTAGTATTGAAAGTGGTGAAAGTTTATTACGTTCGGCGGTTACCAGTACCTTATTTACTCCTTTAGTGTTACAGATGGTCGCTGTCGGTGAAGAAACAGGGCGAGTTGATGAATTACTGGCAGAAGTTGGTGATTATTATGAACGAGAAGTAGACTATGAACTAAGCACCTTAACAGCGCGTATTGAACCTATCATGATCGCAATAGTTGCTGTTATGGTCTTGGTATTAGCGTTAGGTATATTTACCCCTATGTGGGATATGATGTCGGCATTCCAGGGTAAATAAATGAGCTTTATTAGATGATAAAACTATGACATCACTACAAGTTGCTGAAAAAAAAGAAAAGTCTCTAGCTGAGATTCTTATGGTCGTTGTACTAGTAGCGTTATTAATGGCGAGTTTTATCTTCTATTTTTTTAAAAATCAAGGGCAGCTTACCCGCGCGGGTTTTGAGTCGATTGCACAAGTTTTTTCTGCACGAGTAAATGGCATACGTGCGCAGTGGTTTATGGATAAGCAACCTGATTTTGTCAAGGTTAAAAGTAGTAATCGACAACCTGATGGTAGCAACGAAGTTATGGTTCCGGTTAACAGCAAAGGTTGGGTTGACGCTGGAACTACGGCCTTGTCATGCCAACAAATTTGGCACTTTGTCATGGAGTCACCATTAGATTATATGAAGCAACCTATAGGAGCAGTTTTAGTTGGCCCTAAAAGTCAGACAATGAATTATTGTCAATACAGTTTATCCAGTGGTGAGTATTTTACTTATTACCGCCATAATGGCAAAGTGAGTGAGGTGCAACTGAGATATTGACATTGGCACGAAGTAGCTTAGGGTATAAATTAGCGTAAATATTGCGCTTTATCAGTATTTGTATAAAAATGTAACTAAGTGAGTGACTTTATTGCTGTTTCATTGCTAGAATAAAATTAAAACAAAAAATAAATATTATAATCAGGAATTTGTTATGAGAAAACAGTCAGGTTTTACCCTTATAGAGTTAGTTATTGTTGTTGTGATCTTAGGGTTTTTGGCGGTTACTGCAATCCCAAAATTTCTGGATTTAACAGATCAAGCGAAACAAGCCAATATTGAAGGTATGGCAGGTGGCTTTGCTACAGCAGTTTCACTTGCTCGTGCCCAATGGGAGTCAGAAGGTCGTCCTAAAGACAGTACTGGTCGTAACTCGGTTAATTATGATGGTTCGGTGTTGATATTAACCACTGAAGATGATGATATTCGACCGGGCTATGTAGTATCCTCGGCAACAGGTCAGGACAATGGAGCTACCTTAGGCACAGGTTTTACATCAGCTAATTGTGTTGATATCTGGCAAAATATTTTTCAACAACCACCGCGCATAACCAATGCTATAGCAACCTTGAATAGTGACGCAACGATAGATTACTTAGCTGCTAAGTCAGGTACGGGGGCTTCTACATTATGTCATTTCTATTTAAAAGAAACGCTAGATAAAAGTGGCGATACCTACACAGATCCAGGCACAGTGACAGATACTGGTAATAGTAATAACTTTACTTACCAACCAGCAAATAGTGCTGTTGTGGTTTACATAAATAACAATTAATTTTCCGATTAAAAATAATAAGGTTTAGATTATGAAAACGTTAGCAAATAAAAGTTTTAGCACGCAAAAGGGTTTTACCCTGATTGAATTAGTTGTGGTTATTGTTATTTTAGGTATTTTAGCGGCAACAGCGGCACCTAAGTTTATAAATTTACAAGATGATGCGCGCTCTGCTACCTTGCAAGCCGTTAAAGCATCAATACAATCTGCATCTACACTGGTGCATAGCAAGTCGTTAATAAAAGGTAATCAAGATAGCGCCAAAGCTAATGGAGTCGATGTAATTATCAATGGAAATACGCTTGATATAAATTTTGGATATCCAGTAGCTGATTATTCTGCATCTGTTGATGGTTCATGGGATAACCTAATCGAAGTATCAACCGATTTTGATACGGCAGTAGTTGGTGACTCATTTGTTGTTTATCCTAAAGGACAAACAAAGCCCGACGCCATTCCTGCTTCTCCTTATGCAGCAACAGCTAATGCGAATTGTTTTACTTTTTATACTCAATCCGCAGCAATAGGTGGACTGCCAGTAATACAAGTAGTGGACTGTTTATAATTTTACAACCATAAAATTAAAAAAGGAGAGTTAAGCTCTCCTTTTTTAATTAATCTCATTTTTCAGTGTTATTACAATTTTGTTAGGCAGATTATAATTTGTTAAATGTCGATATATTTTTGATTAAGATTGCATTATGCTGTTGATAACAAGATATTAAGTTAACTAGCTGTCAGCATAATAATGTTTAATTATAAGTACTTAATTTTTGATGTGAGGTAGAATGAATACAAAGGGATTTACCTTAATAGAATTGGTTGTTGTGATTGTCATTCTTGGCATTCTAGCCGCAACTGCAGCCCCGAAGTTTATCAATTTGAAAGCTGATGCACAGACCGCGACTTTACAAGGGGTCAAAGCAGCAATGCAGGGCGCGGCTGCTATGGTTTATAGTAAGTCCCTTGTTAAAGGTAATCAGAGTATAGGTAGATCTAGCGTCACACTAAGTGATGGCGACCTTGTGATTAAATATGGTTATCCACGAGCGAATATTAATGAATGGCAGCGACTAATTGATGTCGACGAAAATTTTGCTTACAAAATATTTGGTACTAGCTCATTAGACGTTTTAGTTATTTACCGTAAAGACTCATCAGAGCCAACCGGAGGAGGTAGTCCCTGTATGGTTTATTATTTGGAGCCCACAGCGCCAAATACAGCCCCCAAATTTGTACTAAATAAGTGTGAATAATCCTTAAAGCGTAAACGAGGAAATAAAGTGAATAATGCAAAATCAACGAGGTATTCGTCAAAAACATTTGCACAAGGCTTTACCTTAATTGAATTGGTTATTGTTATTATTATTTTGGCTATTTTATCTGTTACGGTAATACCAAAATTTCTCACCTCTAAAGGTTTTTCTGAGTACGCTTACCGTACTGATATCATTGCAAAGTTGCGTTTGATTCAAACTAAGGCTATGCAACAAAATGCTTCTAATAATATATTTTGTCATCGTGTTTTAGTCACAGCTACCAAGTTAGGGGCTCCTGATGATTGTGATGCAACACCAGCCTTTGCTACACAGTGGCAAGAAAGCCCTACTCGATTACAAATAAATACCCAAGATGATATTACGCTATCTACAAATATATCAGACAACAGCTTTAGTTTTGATAGCATGGGACGCCCCTCATGTGGAAGTTCCTGTACCATTACCATCAATGGGATTGAAAGCCTGATTGTAAAAATAGAACCTGAGGGCTATATTCATGGACTTTAAGCTAATATGTAATATCAAGCTATTAGCTCCTCGCCATAGTTTTCAACATGGCTTTACTTTAATTGAGACCATTGTCGGTATTGTGGTGTTATCAATTGCCTTTTCGATATTTACTACCTTAATTTACCCACTAGCTAATCAAAGTGCTGAGCAAGTACATCAAATAAAAGCAGCAGAGTTAGGTCAGTCAATGATCAATGAAATTTTAGGTAAAGCTTTTGATGAAAATTCTGAAATGTCGGGAGGGATGATCCGCTGTGGTGAAGACATTAATAGTGATGGTGAAATTAAAACAGTCGATGGGGAAATTGCTTGCTCGACAGTGTTAACAAATGAAGAGTCTGATAATCGTGCATTGTTCGATGATGTGGATGATTATAATAATCTGAATGTAATAGAAAGCTCATTAGCTGCGGGGTTAGGTAACATTTATACTGGCTACAAGGTTAATGTTAGTGTGAAAAATGATAGTAATTATGATGGTGAATTTGTTAATGGAGTGGATAATAATTACACTGCTAAATTAATTAGAGTCACTGTGACTACTCCGCAAAATTTTGATTTTGTTTTTTCTGTTTACCGAGTAAACTTCTAATGCTAAGCGCTCGTAAAGCTCAACAAGGTTTCTCACTCGTTGAGCTGGTTACTGTGATCATTATATTAGGTATTTTAGCAACAAGTATTAGCTCTTTTTTACGATTTGGTACACAGAGCTATACTGATGCGAGTGATCGTGAGGAGTTGATTGGCAGTGCTCGTTTCCTTATTGAGCGTCTTAACCGTGAAGTCCGTTATGCACTCCCTAATAGTCTTCGTACTATAGGTAACAATGAGCAATGCTTAGAGTTTATGCCGATAGATCAGAGTGTGGTTTATCTTGATATCCCTGTAGCGCCAGAAACCTCAAGTAATAGTATTAGCGTTCTTATGTTAGATAGTCCTTTGTCGTCATCTACGAGTTACGTTTCGGTATATGCTTTAAATAGTTCTGATATTTACCGTAGGCAATCGGGTGTTATTGAAAAATTTTCATCAGTGGTGAGTGCTAATGATAAAGCCCAGCCTTCAATCATTAACTTTTCCAGTAATGTGTTATTTAACGCAGAATCTCCTACGAACCGTTTATATTTTATTGGCGGTCCAATAAGTTACTGTCTCGAAAATAAAGTTGTTTATCGTTACGAAGGCTATGATGATGGAGATTATAATATTAGCACGGGGATACCAGGTACGAGTGCGACTCGTGTGATGATGGCAGAGTACATCGAAAATTTTTCTCCTTCGGATAATATTGTACCTTTTCAAACAATACCAGCAACTTTACAGCGCAATGGTCTGGTATTGGTTCAATTTAAGTTCGTCCGTAATCTTGAAGAAATAGTATTTAGCAATGAAATACAGGTGCCTAATGTGCCATAAAATGTTTTTAGCAAGTAGTACCATAAAAAGTAGCAAGCAGGAGCGATTCTATCTAATGAAACACAAGCAGCAAGGTAGTTCTTTAGTAATAGCTATTTTTGTTATAATTGTGCTTTCTATGCTAGGAGCTGCTTTGGTGAATATGTTAGATTCTAGCCAAGAGGCTGTTGCTTATGAGGTTCTAGGTACCCGAGCTTATACTGCGGCACAGAGCGGGCTGCAATGGCAATTAAGTGAGGTATTTCCTTTAGGTGGTGATGCAGTTGTGTGTAAAAGTCAGGCAGATATAGATAACAAGACTCCACTAATTAGCAATATTACAGGTTTAAAACAATGCAAAGTTAGTGTTGAGTGTACAGATTTTGAGCGTGAAAGTATCCGATATTATGTTATAAAAAGTACAGGTCAATGTGAAATTAATGGCGAAATAACTTCTAGAACGGTTGAAGTTGACGCCCGGAGCTTGTAAATGACGTTTAATAGGCGCATATTTTAATTAGATAATGCTGTTGATAAACTTTACACAATTTTATTTTTCACTATATGATTTCTTATATCAAATTGTTTTTAAATGATTTTATTTTTTTGGTGTGAAATTTGCTTATATATTTGTAATTGCATTACTGCTGTTTTTCGTTAGTTGAGGTTTATAATGATTAAGTTTATTTTAAAATTTATCAGTGCTTTATGTTTATTAATATCTAGCCACTCTTATGCTGGATATATTCAGACGGATCTGGCTGACGGTACCTTTATAACTTATAAAGGTTATGATTGGACATGGGCATCTTCTGTAAATGTGACAAATTACCGAAAAGTAGATTTCTATACTTCAGAGGAGACAGTTAATACTTTTGAAGATGCTACTGTACACGCGGGTTGGATGAGCTTTACTGAAGGCAGCAGTTTAGATGCAATCTTCCAGGAATTAACCCTTGCTGATTTTATGGGTAGTAACAATCAAATAGTTCACTCGATTGCTTATTGGAATTCTTACTTTACTGATATTGATGATGTGTTTAAAGCTGCTCACAGTAGCTATAACCCTTTAGATTTCGCTTTTCGTAGCGGTATGAAAAATGACTCTGGTACTTTTGAAACAGATGAAACCTTTTATGTACGTGTTACACCGCCTGCTCAACCGATAACAGTGCCAGAACCAACAACGTTATTAATTTTTGGCGCTACGCTAATAGGTTTTTCATTACGCCAGCGTATGAGTAAATAACCGCAGATTGAAGTCAGTTAAGCCTCGCATTATGCGGGGCTTTTTATTGCCTATAAAACTAGAGGTAAAATGGTTGGATTACTTTTAAAACTTTTATTGCACAAGATATTGGTCGGGGGTACTAACTAGATATTCGTGTTCTATACGAAAAGCTGTTAACTTTATCTTAGGAGATTACTGGCCAGAGAATAAGCTATAACATTCAATGGCTTTTGCAGTATGATGTATTTATTTAATTTTATCTCGCCATTATCCAAGCGCTTATTTTGAAGGTAGCTGTTATGAATTTATCTAAGTTGCTCGTTATTTGCTGTAATTTATTCTTGTTGATTCTATCTAAGCAAGGGCTTGCAGCTGAGTGCCCAGCGGTATTCCCAGATGTTATTGCTACTCATAATAATGGCCAAGTTAAGTTTGGTTATAATGCTCGCCTCGTTGATAATCCTGATACCGAGTTAGCTACGTTACAGGTTAACTTTAACTCGAACTCAAGTTCTAAAAGTTGTAGCAGTGTACACTGTTCAGCCTCCGGTCGTGCGTCGGCATCAGTGAGCTCTAATTTTTTAGCTGGTAATGGCGCAGTGAACTATAGCCCACCGAGCAACCGAGTAACGACTTTTGGCACCACAAGTACCAATAATTATGATCAGATAACGGCTCGTTCGGATGCAACACTAAATTTTAGTGATAATCATGATGTCTACTTTTTTGAGAAGTTGTCTTTAGGCTTTAATAACACCCTTAACCTTTCTGCCGGTAAAACATACCACTTTAGGCAGTTTTCGTTATCATCAGGTGTCGACATAAATATTGTTGGCACAGGTACAGCGGTTGTTTATATCGACTCTGATGTGCTGTTTTTATCTGCTACTACGGTTAATTCAAATAGTACTGGTGTATCTGGAGATGTAAGTAAACTCGTGATGCACATTAATGGTGATGTTGTTTTTAATAGTCAGGCCACCTACTCAGGTGCGCTATATGCTCAGGATATCACCTTTATATCAGCGAGCTATTTATTTGGCGCAGCCTCTGGTAAAAATGTCGCTATAAACAGTGATTCTGTACTAACTTACGATAATGATATTTTTAACGCCAACCTTGATGGCTTATGCGCTACACCTGCTATTGCTAATTTTAAATTTGATGAAAGCGAATATGCAGATGTTGCTGGCGAAGTTAAAGATAGTATTGGCGAGTTTCATAGTACAGCGCGATCAGCACAAACGGTAGAAGGTAAGGTGTGTCAAGCACTTGATTTATCTACAACAGGTACTCAAGACTATGTCGTGCTTAATAGCAATGTTCTAGACAATAAAAATGAGTTTAGCATTTCATTGTGGGTAAAAACGGCTAAAACTGGCACACAGAGTATTCTTTCCGGTGCGACATCGGGTAGTCATAATGAATTATTAATGTGGTTTACTCGTGATACAAATTTTAGACCATATATGCATGACAGTCCCGCCACTAGCTTAACAATATCTTCGATTGCAGGAGATACCTGGAAACATTTGGTATGGACGCATGGTGATAACAAGAGTTGTTTATTTATTGATAAAGTTGCTCAAGGCTGTAAAAGTCAGTCAACAAGCACAGTAAGCATAGAGAGCCTAATTTTAGGACAAGAGCAGGATAGTGTTGGTAATCGTTTTGATTCTTCCCAGGCTTTTAATGGCCTAATGGATGAGTTGGTTATTTTTGATGGGGTGATTGGCCAAACACAAATTAATCAAATATATAATTATCAAAGTAACGGTTTAGATCTTGATGGTGAACCTGTTATTTGTGCTAGTGAATTGATTGCGCAATTTTCAATGGAATCGTTATCATGGAATGGATCCTCTGGTGAAGTTATTGATGAAACAGGTAATTTTAATGGCCAAGCGTTCAATGGCCTTACTACTAATAACGCAACTTCAGCACTAACGGGTAATCCTGGTACTTGTAGCTATGGAGAATTTGATGGCATTGATGACTATATTCAAATTGACGATAACGGTACGAGTGACTTTCCTTTAGATTTACAAAAAACACTAACAATAAGTGTTTGGATAAATCCCAAATCATTACCAAGCTCTGGCCTAAAAACTATTGTTTCGAAAGATGAGAACTACGAATTTCACCTGCAACCTTCAGGTGAAATTAACTGGTGGTGGCAAACATCGTCTTTTTCTACATCGGGTGCCGGTATTACAGCTGGTAACTGGTATCACGTTGCCATAACTTATGAAAGTGGTAAGCAAGTTATCTATATTAACGGTGTTGAAAAAGGGTCTAGCGCTGTAACGGGAGATTTAATATTAAACAATGACCCCTTACAAATCGGGCAAGATCAGCGTATTTCTAGTCGATTCTTCTCAGGGTTTATTGATGAAGTGCATATTTTTAAAGGCGCGTTAAGTGCCACTGAAATCAATAAGATTTATGCTAAAAGACACCCTTGCGCGGAGCCCGTTATTCATCACTATGAAATTGTGCATGATGGTAATGGTTTAACTTGTGCTGCTGAGCAAATCACCATCAAAGCTTGTACTAATAGTGAATGTACAAGTAATAGCGATTTAAGTACAGAAGCGGTGAGCTTAAACTTCACTGTCATTAGTCCAACTGATGGGCGTATTATTAAAGCATCACCGACCTTTACAGGCAGTACAAGCTTTACGTTTAATCATACCACCGCAGAAACATTAACTTTATCAGTTGACGATGCAAGCGTGAATGCCAGCCATGCTTTTGAGTGTTCAGGTGTCGGTGATAGCTGTAACATGGGTTTTGAAAACGCTGGCTTTAGGTTTCTTTCTGGTAACGATAATAATGAGACTATTGCACATCAAATATCAGGTAAAGAATTTGCTGAAACCCTGAAACTGCAAGCGGTCAAAAGTAATAATGGCGTGTGTGAAGGTTTATTTTCTGGTGATGTTACGATTAGCTTATCTCAAGAGAATATAACGCCAGATTTAAACTTTAACCCCGGTTTAGTTTTCCAAACAGGTGACAAGAATATTGCAAAATATCCACTATTTTCCAACGATGTTACCTTAGCTTTTGATGCTGAAAGTACTGCGACTATCGTAAAACCACAGTATCTAGATGCTGGGCAAATTCGTTTGCATGCAAAATATGCTAATGACAATATTGCTATTGTTGGCAGTTCAAATAGCTTTTGGGTAAAGCCAGACAAGTTTGTGATTAACTCTACCGCCAGTTATGACGCGACTACTGATAGTATTTTTGCCGCAGGCAAAGACTTTACTTTTCATGTTAGTGCCTTAAATGAGAACGGTGATATTACACAAAACTATCGACAAAGCGATGGAACACTAAAACTCAATGTGACACGAGTATTGCCTGTACTTGCAGGTACTGTTAATGGCCAATTTACGTACCTCGATAACACAAGTATTGAAAGCGATACTGGTTTTCAGCCTGTGGTATTAACTAACTTTAGCGATGGCGATAAAGGGCAATCAGCATTTAATGGTGGGCGATATAATGAAGTTGGTGTTATTAATGTTGAGCTACAAGATAGTAATTATGGCGGTTTGTCCGGCAGTACGGGCTTTGTCTCTGCAAATACTCTAACAATGGGGCGCTTTATTCCTGCATATTTTAAGCAAACGGTTAGTACCAAAGGCAAGCTTGATGCCTATCACAGTGATGCAGATTCAGGGCGCTGTGAAATAGCAAATTGGACTTATACCGGCCAACGCACAACTGACAACAAAGGCACTATTGGTTATAGTCTCGCGCCTACAATAGCCATTACCGCTTATAATGCTCAAAATGAAATAACCGAAAATTATACACTAGGTGCAGCAGAGAACTCTATGAGATTGCTGGCAACGGGGGTTGATATTACTCTGCCTGACCATGACGATGAGCAGCTACGTGTTAATGACGAAGACTTAACGGTTGATGAAAATGCTGCAAACTTTGTTGAGATCACTGCGTTTATGGAGACAGGTAAGCTAGAGTTTAGTGTTAATGATGAAGGCGCTTTAGTTGCCGGGCAAATGCTTTATACGTTTTCAGATAATGACCATTTTAGTTATGATCGGGATGAAACTAGTTTCTTAAAGCCATTTTCGGCTAAAATCCCTTTTGTAACCCAGCAGATTACCGATCAAGATGGCGTTACTTTACCAATCAATCCAGCCAACAATGAAATAGCTGAAGCCGCTATTGAAAAGCTTGTTACCACAGGTGTTGAAGTTCGCTTTGCCCGTATGGTGTTAGCAAATGGCTATGGCTCAGAAAATACACGTTTGCGAGTACCATTATCTATAGAGGTTTATAACGGCACCAACGGGAAATATGACAGTGAAAATTTTGCGATAAATTCCAATGAAAGTTGTTTAACTGCGAGTGTTGAGGATAAAAAATCAGGTACAAAATACTCAGGTAATATGAACATTTGGGATTATCGTCTCATTGATATTGAAACCGACAACATACAGGTTGCCGATACTGAGGCGAGTGTTAGTGGTGTTTTCATTGAAGGTGAGCAAAAACAATTATTTTTCAGTTCACCAACTAAGCAAGGAGTGCTGGACTTTGAATACCAAATGCCAGCATGGTTGCAATTTGATTGGCGCAATGAGGATGGCAAGAATGATGGTCCGTTCGATGCTAATCCAAGTGCTAGATTAAGCTTTGGTCTTTACCGCGGCAACGACCGTATTATTTCATGGCGTGAAGTGGCCAATTAGTGTTGAGATGGCTTGAGTATTTTGTTGACCTGCCGCCTGTAAACGCTTGTTGATTTAATGAATAACAAAAAAACTGAATATTTCGCAATATTTTTATCAATCTAACAACACAAGCGCTATAGTCTGCGGTATGATAGCTTGTTAATAATACCAAATATCATTTGTCAGCTGATTTTAAGCTGGCAAATTTAGCACAATACTATTCTGGCAATTTGTTGCCTAGGTGATGTTTAAAGGACATTTCGACAATATGTTTAAGAAATTACGCGGCATGTTTTCTAACGATTTATCAATCGACTTAGGAACAGCAAATACCCTGATTTATGTGAAAGACCAAGGCATTGTTTTAAACGAGCCTTCTGTTGTTGCTATTCGACAAGATCGCAGTGGTGGCTCTAAAAGTGTAGCGGCTGTTGGTACTGCAGCTAAACAAATGTTAGGCCGTACGCCGGGCAATATCGAGGCAATTCGCCCGATGAAGGATGGCGTTATTGCTAACTTTTTTGTGACAGAAAAAATGTTGCAATACTTTATTAAACAAGTGCATAGCAATAACTTTTTACGTCCTAGTCCACGTGTTTTGGTTTGTGTTCCTTGTGGGTCAACACAGGTTGAACGTCGTGCCATTCGTGAATCAGCTTTGGGTGCAGGTGCACGTGAAGTTTACTTAATTGATGAGCCTATGGCAGCGGCAATTGGTGCGGGTATGCCAGTATCGGAAGCAACTGGCTCAATGGTAGTTGATATTGGTGGTGGTACTACTGAAGTTGGCATTATTTCATTAAATGGTGTGGTTTATTCTTCGTCTGTGCGTATTGGTGGTGATAAGTTTGATGATGCTATTATTAACTATGTACGCCGCAATTTTGGTAGCCTGATTGGTGAAGCAACCGCTGAACGAATCAAGCATGAAATTGGCTCAGCTTATCCAGGTGAAGAATTAGTTGAAATTGAAGTACGCGGTCGCAATCTAGCCGAAGGTGTTCCTCGTAGCTTTACACTCAATAGCAATGAAATTTTAGAGGCACTACAAGAACCGTTAACCGGTATTGTTAGTGCTATTATGGTTGCACTTGAGCAATCACCACCTGAATTAGCAGCTGATATTTCAGAGCGCGGTATGATTCTAACTGGCGGTGGTGCTTTACTGAAAGATATTGATCGTTTATTAATGGAAGAGACTGGCATTCCTGTTGTGGTTGCTGATGATCCATTAACTTGTGTGGCACGTGGCGGTGGCAAGGCAATTGAAATGATTGATATGCACGGCGGCGATTTGTTCTCTTACGAATAATTAATAGTTCACGCAATGAATCCAATATTTAAGCATGGACCTTCCCCACAGCACCGGCTTATTTTGGTGCTGTTTTGTTCTGGACTGTTAATATTTTTTGACCATAAAGCTAATAGCTTCGAGTTTGCTCGCGGCTATTTACAGTCTATGGTGAGCCCTCTGCAATACTTAGCAACAGCGCCTAAACAAATGATGAATTGGGCGGCAGAAAATATTGTTACTCGTCGTCAACTTATTGCCGATAACGAGCAATATAAAATCAATGAATTAGCTTTTCATGAACAAGCGTTACAATTACAGATTGTACAACGCGAAAATGATCGTTTAAGGGCCTTACTTGCGTCACCATTACGTGGTGATGCTAAAAAAATGGTTGCTGAAATTTTAGCGGTTGATAGTGACCCTTATACCCACCAAGTGGTCATTAATCGAGGGGCAAATGATGGCGTTTATGAAGGTCAAGCCGTTATTGATGATGAAGGTATTGTTGGTCAAATACTGCATGTAGGCACTACCAGTAGTCGTGTATTATTGATCACCGATGTAACTCATGCGGTACCGGTCAGAGTCAGCCGAAATGGCGTTCGCTTAATTGCGAGTGGGGTTGGGGTGATAGATACCTTAGGACATAACCATGTGCCACATAGTGCTGATATTCGAGTTGATGATATGTTAGTTACGTCAGGCTTAGGCGGTAAATTTCCAGAAGGTTATCCCGTGGCAAAAGTGACTTCTGTGTTGCAAGATGAATCACGTGCTTTTTCTCAAATTCAAAGTCAACCTGTCGCGAAAATAGATCGCTTACGTTATGTTTTATTGTTATGGCCAGAGCAAAGCAACTTGCAAGCAACTAAAAATATAGTGCTAAAATCAGATGACAAGGCTAAAAATAAATGACCATTGCTAGTCGCTTGATTATTCTATTAACTTTTTTAGTCGCTTTAATGGCAAGTATTATGCCTTTGCCTTTGAGTGTTGATGCTTTTCGACCTGACTGGGTACTGATTGTGCTACTTTACTGGTGCTTGGCGTTACCAAACCGAGTAAATGTTATATCAGCGGGGGTGATGGGCTTTATTCTTGATGTTTTATTAGGTTCAACCTTAGGTGTTCATGCTGCAGCAATGGCTATTTCTGTTTATATTGTGGCAGGAAATTTTCAAAAAATACGCAACTTTTCTATTTGGCAGCAAGCATTAATTGTTGGAGTGTTGTCGGCGCTGTATCATTTAATAGTATTTTGGCTGCAACGCTTTCTAACTGATGCGGTATTTTTGCCGAGTTATTTATACCCCGTGCTTACTACAATTATATTGTGGCCTTGGGTATTTTTATTATTACGTAAAATAAGACGAAACTTTCGAATCAAATAACATGTCTAATACCCTGATTTTGGCGTCACAATCACCACGCCGTAAAGAATTACTAAAACAACTTGGTTATGATTTCACTTGTGTACCTGCCGATATCGATGAAAGCGTACTGTCGAGTGAATCTCCTGAGCAATATGTTGCTCGTTTGGCGTTAGCAAAAGCGCAGGCTATTGCTATTAAACATCATGATGATGCGGTGGTACTTGGTTCAGATACGAGTGTGGTATTTGGGCAGCATATTTTAGGTAAGCCTGAATCTTTATCTGATTGTCATACTATGTTGGCTATGCTGTCAGGCAATACTCATGAAGTGGTTACCGCAATTGCTGGGGTTAAAGGTCAACGATTTGAGGTTGTTATAGTAAGTACAGCAGTAGACTTCAAAACCCTAAGTGAAAAAGAAATAACACACTACTGGCATACAGGTGAGCCGCAAGATAAAGCTGGCGCTTACGGTATTCAAGGTATTGCGGGTCAATTTGTTAAACAAATTCGTGGTAGCTATTCTGCTGTAGTTGGCTTGCCTTTATATGAAACAGCCCAGTTGCTATCGGCATTCGGTGTTAAGTCATCAATGACAACAGATTAAACAGGAATCGATATGAGCGGTGAATTACTTATCAATGTTACTCCAAGTGAAACACGGGTAGCGTTAATCGAAAATGGTTCACTACAAGAAGTGCATGTAGAACGCGAAGCTCGACGTGGCTTAGTAGGAAATATCTACCTTGGTAAAATTATTCGAGTTTTGCCGGGTATGCAAGCCGCGTTTGTTGATATTAATTTAGGTAAAGCTGCTTTTTTACATGCCTCTGATATTAATTCTAAATTGATTTTAAAAGAAGATAGTAATAGCGAACAAGTGCCAGACATTCGTAATTTGGTACATGAAGGGCAATATATTGTTGTTCAGGTTGTTAAAGATCCTATGGGTACAAAAGGTGCCCGTTTAACCACGGATATTACTGTTGCCGCCCGTTTTTTAGTGCTAATGCCTAATGCTAGCCATGCGGGAATATCACAGCGCATTGAAGACCCGAAAGAGCGAAATCGTTTAAAGTCTATTGTTACGCCTTATTGCGGCGAAGATCATGGCTTTATTGTCCGTACTGCTGCTGAAGGTGCTGGCATTGAAGAGTTGCAACACGATGCCGAATTTTTACGCCGTGTTTGGGCAAAGGTGATCGAGCGTAAAGAGCGTAAACAAACCAAAGACCCTATTTATCAGGATTTATCATTAGCATTTCGTGTGCTTCGTGATTTTGTTGGGGTTTCACTTGAGCGTATCCGTATTGATTCTAAGCTAACTTATGAGCAATTGGTTGAGTTTACCAGTGAATTTGTGCCGAACTTAGCGCCGGTATTGGAATGTTATCCCGGTGAGCGACCAATATTCGATTTATTTGATGTTGAAAGTGAGATACAACGTTCATTACATCGTAGAATTGAGTTGAAGTCGGGGGGCTACCTGATCATAGATCAAACGGAAGCTATGACCACGATTGATATTAATACCGGAGCCTTTGTTGGACACCGAAATTTAGAAGAAACAATATTTAACACTAATATTGAAGCGACGCAGGCAATTGCTCGACAACTGAGATTGAGAAATCTTGGGGGTATTATTATTGTCGATTTTATCGATATGAATGATAAAGAGCATCAACGTCGAGTGCTGCATAGCTTAGATGTTGCCATGGCTAAAGATAATGTTAAATATAGTTTGTCAGGGTTTTCAGCGTTAGGGCTAGTTGAAATGACCCGTAAACGCACACGCGAAAGTTTAGAGCATATTCTTTGTGGCGAGTGTGAAGTTTGTCATGGTCGCGGATATGTTAAAACGGTTGAAACTGTGTGTTTTGAAATTTTACGAGAAATTGTTCGTGTTAACCGTGCATACGATGCCGACAAATTTATTGTTTACGCTTCGTCGTCGGTGAGTGAGTCATTAATAAACGATGAGTATCATAACCTTGCTGAGCTTGAGGTTTTCATTGGTAAGCAGATTAAAGTACAGACTGAAAACATGTATAATCAAGAGCAGTTTGATGTTGTTATGATGTAGTGTCCTATATTTATGAGTAATGTAAGTGTCTTGGTAAAAAATTAATGAGTGTTTCCGCGGTATTAAATCGCTGGCTTAAGCGTCTTTATAAACTGTTAGCAATTTTGTTAGTGGTGTTTGCCGTGTTGATTAGTACTTTGCGCTTATTTTTGCCTTATGCGCATAACTATCGCCAAAATGTTGAAGATTACATAAATACTACCTACAACAGTAATATTTCAATAGGCTCATTGAGTATGGGCTGGCAAAAGTCGGGACCCACGTTGATCACTCGACAAGTCGAGTTTTTATCCCGCAGTGATAGTAGAATTTATATTGATAGCTTAGAAGTCGAGCTCGACTTCTGGCGAAGTATGCGTTCAAGACAATTAGTAACGAAAGATTTTGTTATTTCAGGGGCAGAGCTTACTTTTGAGCAAGGTGCCTTGATTAATTCTGCGGAAGACATCAGTGATACTGCAGAACCAGACGAGAGTTTAACCGACTCGCTTTCTACCATCTTATTAGAGCAAATTTCTCGTTTTTCAATTCGTGATAGTCATGTGCTATATCGCTCTATTGCTGGTGAGCGTGCGTTTACTATTAATGAAATGTTTTGGCTTAATGATAACGATCGCCATCAAGCTAATGGTACTGTCATTGTTGACGGCTTAAGCTCTAATAATTTAAAAGTATTATTAGACTTTACAGGCCAAAGCTTTAGTAACCTCAGTGGGCAAGCTTACCTCGAAGCGAATGAAATCGACATAACGCCTTGGCTAGGCCGAGTATTAGCCATTAAGGATGCCGATACACATTCCTCTATTAACTTTAATGCCTGGTTAAATATCACCGCTGGCGAGCCCGAATTTATTCAATTAGCACTCGGTAATAACAAAATTAGCTGGCAGCATTTAGATAAAACACAAAATTTTGAGATTATCGGTGGTGATGTTCAAATAAAAACCTTGGATGACTTGCAGTTTAGTGTTGCTACATCACCATTAACGATTAAAAGAAACGGTACTGAAACTAATAGACTATCTGTACTCGTTAATGTTGAAGGTGATGATGTTAACGGCTATATCAGTGCTTTAGAGCTGGCAAGTTTTAATGGAATATCGCCGTTATTATTGGATGATGTTGCTATCGAAAATTTATTACTTGATATGGCAGCTGTTGGTCGTGTAGAGGATATTTACTTTCGTTCTAGCGCTGATGATTTAGCGATAACTGCAGAATTTAGTAACGTTAATAGTCGTTTTAGTCATGGTATTCCTGGCATTGACAATGCTAGTGGCGAATTGATTTATGCAAATAATCAACTGAATATATCGTTAACGGCTGTTGATGGTGCGCTTAATTTTGACAAGCACTTTAAGTACCCTATTCCTTATACACATTTATCTAGTCAGATTAATGCGCAGTTTTTGGCGGATGATTGGCAACTCTCCGTTGAAAATATTGCCTTAAGCTCATCGCAGCTAAATTTAACCGCTGATGTGACTGTGCAAAGTACAAAAGACCAACCGATCACTATGTCATTATTAGCCAGTGTAAGCGATGGCGATGCTAAGTTTGCTGAATATTATTATCCCCATTTATTGATGGGGCAAGGACTGGTTGATTACCTAAATGGTGCCATTGTTAATGGTAAGGTTAATCAGGCTTTGGTGCTGTTTAATGGTCCATTGCAAAGCTTTCCATTTGATGATCATGAAGGTATTTTTGTTGTTGATGCCGAGTTATCAGAAAGTACATTTAAATTTGATCCGGAATGGCCGGCAATCAATAATTTTTCAGCCAATTTAAACTTTACTAATAATAGTATGCTAATAACAGGGCGAGCAGGTCAGTTATCAGGTATTGATGTTAGCGGAGTTGAAGCCGCGATTGCGAGCCTATCTGATGGTCAAGTATTAACGGTAGATGCTGATTTTACCGATGTACTGCCACAGCAGGTGAGCCAATTAATGGACGCTAGTCCTATGCAAGACTCTATTGGTGTGACATTAGAGCAAGTTGTTATTTCTGGGCCTGTTAGCGGTGCGTTTTCTTTAACGCTGCCGCTAAACGATCTTGATGCAGTTGTTGCCAAAGGGCATGTTGACTTTAAAAATAATACTTTAGCGTTACAAGCACCGCGAATGGATTTTAGTCAAGTTAATGGCCGACTCAATTATACTAATGATGTGCTTGCTGCTAGCAATGTTCAGCTATACTGGCGGGGATTGCCATTAACCCTAAATGTACAAGCGAAACAAAAGTCAGAATTATATAACGTCAATATTGAAACATTAGGTCAATGGCAAGATACTCAGTGGCATGCCCAACTGCCTGATGAATTAGTAAAATATGCTCATGGCCCTTTAGCTTGGCAAGGCTTATTAGCGCTTAATATCAGCGATGACGAGTTTACTTATGACTATCAAATTAACTCGAAGTTAAACCAATTAACCTTAACTTTACCTGCGCCATTTACAAAACAGGCTGAACAACAAGTTGCGGTTAATATTCATGCTTTTGGTGATGAATTAAATAGCACGATTAGTGCTGATATTGGTGATAATGTTGATTTTTATGGTTTACTTGAGCACCAGCAAACACACTTCTCGCTGGCTCATTTAGTGCTGGGTAAGCAGCAACTGTGGTTACCGACCACAGGCTTTCATATTACAGCTGACTTGGCAGAAGCTAACTATGAGCAATGGCAACCGTTAGTATTAGACATTCTTGCCTCACTTGAATCAGAGCCAGCTGTTTTGAATTCAGCAACGGTATCTTCAACTGGCAGTGTTAGTGGGCTCAATCTATTAAGCACACCGGATAAAATACATGGAAAAATTGATAATTTATCTGTCTATGGTGAAAACTTCCAACAAGTTGACTTTAATTTTGCACCTAAGCCTAATTGGTGGCTACTTGATGTTAATGCCAAAGAATTAAGAGGTTCGGCTAAGTTCTATCCTGATTGGCATCAACAAGGTATCGATATTGATGCTGATTTTATGCATTTACATAATGTTGATGGTACGTCGGTTAAAGAGGTGGTAAGTGAAAATGATCCCAGCTCAAAAGTAACAACTGCTCAGGCTAAAAAAATAGTGAGTGAACAAGCCATTTCTACTACTGAAAATGATGACGTAGAAGCGATTCGACCTGTAGAAAAAACCGATGCAGACAATACCGAGCTTACTGTTGATAGCAAAATTAAACAGCCTACACCTTTGATGATTGATCATGTCAGTAATAGTCAAATTTTTGCTGCTATGCCTCCGCTAAAAGTCAAATGTGCGAGTTGCAAATATGGTGCATATGACTTCGGTGAAGTCACTTTTACACTTGAGCGTGAAAATGTAGATACATTGTTACTGAATAAATTTACCGCTAAACGTGGCAAAACCCAAATGGCCTTTGATGCACGGTGGCAGCAAACAAAAGATAGCTCAAATACCCGTATTATTGGCACATTAGCAACAAACAGTGTTTCTCGTGAGGTCGAGAATATCGGTTATGCTTCTATTATTAGAGATAGTGGTATTGCTATGAAATATGACGTTGTTTGGCAAGGCGGTCCGCATGACTTTGCACTATCTACTTTTGACGGTGAGCTTTCAGCAAAGCTTGATGATGGCTATTTAGATGACGTTGATGATAAAGGTGTTCGTATTTTGTCGTTACTTAGTTTGCAGTCATTAGTGCGCAAGCTTAGTTTTGATTTTCGAGATATCTTCAGCGACGGGATGTTTTATAGTGAGCTAGCGGGCAGTTTTACGATGAAAAATGGCGTGGTATACACTGATAATGTTTTGATGAAAGGCACCGCTGGAGATTTAACGATTGTCGGCAATACCAACTTAAATAATGGTGATCTTGACTATCGCATGTCATATAAGCCTAATTTAACCTCTAGCCTACCTGTATTGGCGTGGATTGCGACATTAAACCCAGTAACATTTTTAGCTGGCATGGCCCTTGATGAAGTGATCACGTCGACCGTAATCGCCGAAATTAATTTTGAAGTGACGGGGAATTTAGACGAGCCGACATTTAAACAAGTCAGCCGAAAAAATAAAAACATCAGTGTTGGCCGCTCATCTCCGCCAAAAATTGTTGACTCAACGTCAGATAAGAATCTTGAGAACATAGATCCTGTGCCTGAAGAGCCAATAAAGCCAGTACCGATAATAGATAACTTCAATGGTTAATAATGGTAAGTAAAACAATGCAACTTTGTGCAATACAAATGACCTCCAGCACCAATGTTGCTGACAATATTGCTGATATTAAACAGCAGTTAGCAACCTTGGCATATGAACAACAGCAATTGGTATTATTACCAGAATGTTGTTTATTTTTTGGTGGTAAAGACCAACAACAGCTAGCGTTAGCGCGTGAAAATCAAGAAACCCAGCAGTTGAAAATACAACTGGCTGAGCTTGCTAAGCGCTTTAATGTGTTTCTTGTGGCAGGTAGTATTCCTGTGCTAGCAAATGAAGATGATAAATTTACCAATAGCTGCTTTGTTTTTTCGCCACAGGGTATAGAGCTTGGTGGTTATGATAAACTTCATTTGTTTGATGTTACCGTTGAAGACAGTGAAAAAAATTACTGTGAATCACGTTATGCTCAAGCGGGTGATCATGTTAGCGTAGTTGACGTTGCAGGTATTAATGTTGGCTTATCAATTTGTTATGATCTGCGTTTTCCTGAGTTATTTCGCCAGTTGTGTCAACAAGGCGCAAAAATTATTACCGTACCTAGTGCCTTCACCCGGGTTACAGGGGCTGCGCATTGGCAGACGTTATTACAAGCGCGTGCGATTGAAAATCAAGTATATATTATTGCTGCCGGACAAGAAGGTGTGCATTTAAATGGCCGTGAAACATGGGGCCACAGTATGATCATAAGCCCTTGGGGTGAAATACTGGCTCAGCGCGATACCGGTAAAGGTATTATTTGTGCTGACTACCAAGAACAAGAATTACTCAACGTGCGTAAAGCTATGCCTGTTGCTACTCATAATCGTTTTAAAAATAAGTTGATGTCGTATGAATAATGTTGAGCAAGAGCTCTTAGCTAATAGTGAAATAGAGCCAAGCATGTTAATGGATACGTTGGATAGCATGTTCCAACGTAAAGTAGATTTAGCTGATTTATACTTTCAATCTAGCAGCCATGAATCATGGATGTTAGAAGACGGTATTGTTAAAGAAGGCTCTTTTAACCTTGAACGTGGTGTTGGTGTTCGTGCAATATCAGGTGAAAAAACCGGTTTTGCTTACTCTGATGATATTTCTCCTGTGGCCTTAAAAAAGGCCGCCGATGCAGCCAAAGGTATAGCTAATGCTGAGAAATCTGCACGTGTGCAAGTATTTGATGGTAAAAGCATGCAGCAAAGCCATGCGCTTTATCAAGCGAATGACCCATTAGCGAGTTTAGCCCAAGAACAAAAGATCACCTTATTGCATGAAGTAGAAGCGCATGCGAGAAGTGTTGATAAGCGTGTTAAACAAGTTATTGTTGGCTTGTCAGGCGTTTACGAAAAAGTATTAGTAGCGGCTAGCGATGGCACTTATGCGACAGATATTAGGCCATTAGTTCGACTTAACTGTTCGGTATTAGTTGAAGAAAATGGTAAACGAGAACGAGCAAGTGCTGGCGGCGGTGCACGCACAGATTACAGCTACTTCTTTGAGTTAGAGAATAACAAACCTCGTTATCTTAGTTATGCTGAAGAAGCGGTTCGTCAGGCGTTAGTTAATTTAGTAGCGATTGATTCACCTGCTGGCTTATTGCCCGTTGTGTTAGGCGCTGGTTGGCCTGGTGTATTACTACATGAAGCGGTTGGCCATGGTTTAGAAGGTGATTTTAATCGTAAAGGCTCATCAGCTTTTTCAGGTAAAGTTGGTCAGCAAGTCACCTCTGAGTTATGTACCATAGTTGATGATGGCACAATAGCCAATCGTCGAGGCTCTATCAGTATTGACGATGAAGGTACACCAGGACAGTACAACGTACTGATCGAAAAAGGTGTACTTAAAGGTTATATGCAAGACAAGCATAATGCCGGTTTAATGGGCGTTAAACCAACCGGCAATGGTCGACGTGAATCGTATGCACATTTACCTATGCCGCGTATGACTAATACTTATATGCTAGCGGGCGAGCATAAGCCAGAAGATATTATTAAATCAGTAAAAAAAGGCATTTACGCACCAAATTTTGCTGGTGGCCAAGTGGATATTACCTCAGGTAAGTTTGTATTCACCAGTTCAGAAGCTTACTTAATTGAAAATGGTGAAATAACCTCACCGATCAAAGGTGCGACATTAATTGGTAGTGGTCCTGAAGCAATGCAAAAAGTTAGTATGGTGGGTAATGATCTGAAACTTGATGCAGGTGTTGGTGTTTGTGGTAAAGACGGACAGAGTGTACCTGTTGGTGTCGGTCAACCAACTTTGAAAATTGATGAAATGACCGTTGGCGGTACGCAATAACGCTGCTGAATTCTTTATATGAACTTAAAAAATAGACAATGAGTTGAGGTGAAAACACAGTCCGGAGAAAGTTTTTGCTATATAACGGCAATAAAAACAGAGGTTTGCCTTGTCGTTTTTATTGCTCCACTAATTAACCATAAGTTATTCTGCGCTTGACCTCATGGCAAGCGTATGAATTCAAACGATAGCATCAAATGAAAAATAAACCTTTTTTATATAGACGTTAGTACCAAAAAATCACCTATATAACAGAAAGGTAACAGAAAAATAACAGAAAAATAACAAAAAGTTTACATTGATGTTGGTAACGCATACATTGGGAATATAACACAACGTTTATAAAGCATTCTGTAATGGAAATATGTTTCATCAGGTTAAGGAAAATCAAATAATGTGCATAAAAAAATCCACCTTAAATTTATATTTAACATGTATTTTCTCTTATTTGTTACTAGCAATAAATGTTAGTGCGCAAGCATTAGTTAAATCGCCAAAAGATGGCCATATAACGCTCCCTATTATCTGTAATGAAACCGATTCAAAGGGGTTTCAACAACATCAAGCACACCTGACTGCAATAAATTTGCTAATCCCCGACTTTCTCCCATAGCGAGTAATCATGACATTAACGAAAATTTTAAAGTCACACTACCTAACGTTTCGGCGGCGACAACATATGAACTATACCGTAGTATTAATGCAAAACCGTATGTAAAAATAGCATCAACAGTATCAATTAAGAACATTGTATCTCAAATAATTGGCTTTGATAGCCAAGTTTCTTATAAATACAAAGCATGTGATAATAAAAGTTGTAGTGCTGGATTTAGTCCAATTAAGACTATATATATAGGTGATCCAATTCTCCCAGTCACACCTGAGCCACCAACATCAACTGAACCGCCAGCAGTACCGGTAATTCCCCCTACTATTGAGTCAATTCCTAGTTCAATTGCAAGCCACTATTATGGCCCTGTTCCTGGCAGTGGTGCAGTATTAGGCGGTGCTGCAACTTATAATATACCTATTCAATTGCCACCTGGACGCGCGAACATGACACCATCAGTATCGCTAAATTATTCAAGCCGATCAGGTTCAGGAATAGCCGGTGTAGGTTGGGGGTTAAGTGCTAGCGGTGCTATTTCTCGGTGCCCTCAAACATTTGCACAAGATGAGCAATCAATAAATGTAACTTATTCGTCTACAGACGACAGGTTGTGTTTAGATGGTCAAAGACTAATGCATGTTGCTGGGAACTATGGTGAAGCAAATGCGGTATATCGCTTAGAGCAAGATACTTTTGTTAGTGTTGTACAAAAATTAGGACACATTAACTATTCATCTACCTATTTTGAAGTCACCCACGCCAATGGTAATGTTAGTTATTACGGTAAAACGTCAAATAGCCAAGTTCGGCCAGCGGGTAAAAATGTCACACAAAGTTGGATGTTATCAACAGCATATGATGTCAGTAAGCAAAATAACATCCAGTATGAATACACAAATTTTGACGAAGGTGAAACACTACTGACGACAATATCATACACCGGAAACGGTGATGGTTTCGGTGACAGAAAAGTTGTTTTCAATTATGAACCTCGTGAAGCTATTCGCTCAAGTTACTTAGGTGGCGGTCATATCAGTAGCTCGCAGCGCTTGTATTCCATTTCTACTATGCATGCGAATGACCTTATTCGCAGATACACATTAGCTTATGATATTAGCAATACATCACATCGCGACATTCTAAAGTCATTAACTGCATGTGGTTACAAAAATGGTACTTCGCCTAAATGCCAACTTACAACCGATTTTGAGAGTCACCTTCCAAGTATGGGCTGGGAAGCTGCTGGTCAAGCTCAGTTACTAGGCAGTGACGTTAGTAATATCAGTAATAAAATCGTATTAAAAGATGTCAATGGCGATGGCATTTCTGAAATGCTTTATATGACTCGAAATGATGGCTTTTACAATGTTGACGTACGTGCACTTAATGCAAGTACAGATAGATATGAGAGTACACAATCAGACTTGAACGACTACGATACGCAGCTATATGCGGGTATAGATGGTGATATTAATAATGATGGTATTACAGATTTTTTGATTAACCATAATGGTACATTGGCATACCTGCAATTTGATAACAATTACGTGCTTCACCTTAATAAGCTAAGTCGCTCTTTACCTGCACATGTTTCTAACTTGACCTTAGCTGGTACACAAGTTATCGATGTTGATAATGATGGCTATCAAGATATTATATTCACGTCCTCCCCTAATAATGGGCGTAGCGAAGTAGCTTACTTTCCTAATAAAGGTATGAATGGCGCCAATATGCCGGGTAATGTTGGATTTGATGCTATGCAAACCTTGCACGTACTTGATAAACGCCCGGCGGGATTTATCACTCAAAAAGCTTCAGTATTCGATGTCAATGGTGATGGTCTTCAAGATATCGTTATGACATTTAATAACGCCAATTTATCTACTAAGTTGAGTATAGCTTTTGCAAATAAGCAGGCAAATGGCAGGCTATATTACAATGAAGTAAGCGCCAGTGAGCTGAATTTACCAAGTAATATACACAGTACTCAATTTACTTGGGCTGATATGAACGGTGATGGTCTAAAAGATCTATTGAGAGCCCGTGAGTACGGCACTGGTACATATGCTTGGGCGGTGAGTATCAATAAAGGTGATGGTACGTTCATCTCTGAATACAATACACAAAATGATACCGGCATACACAAACAGTTTACTGGACGCTCTGAAGTGCCTCATATACCAAGTTATAAAGTACAAGCAACGTATGGTGGATTGCGAGTTGCAGATGTTGATAACGATGGGATGGATGAAATATTAGTTGCGCGAGACACTTCAGACAACTATTGCATAGATATGGCTGGTGGAATTCTTGACAACTTTGGGAGATATACTGGAGATTTAGTACTCGAGGTATGTAATGACGCACTGCATAATTATATGCATGAAAATAAAGAAAACACTAATCAAGTCATTCATGAATATTTTGGTAAGTATGATTTTAGGCGTTTTAATTGGTCATTAATTGACTTTAAAATAGATAACGCAACCACTCTATTGCGAGAAAGAAAAGTAACTCATAACGCTTTAAAGGCACCTTTAATATCTACAGCGCTTAAAGGTGGAACAACCGTTAGTGGACTGCAGTTGAAAGACTATAACAACGACGGCTATCTAGATAGTATATTCAGCACAGTTTCAGGTCATCACTCTTCAATCTCTTTGACTGTAGGGGGCTATCAAACAAATAATATTGAATTTTATGGGAGATTTAAGAGCTCTGCCCCTGCAACCGGTGTTTTTCTGCAAAAAAGTTTACTTGCACATGACACTCGCTTGCAAGATAGTATTTATGAAGTGAACAATAATGCTGGGAATATCACGCGTTGGGAGTATGCACCTATGTCACGACCATCATTGATAAACGGACGTAAGTTTTACACTGTGCCTAGCGATCGAGAAAATTGGTATCTCGAAAAAGATGCAGCAAGAGAACATATTTATTTTACCTCGAGTATGCCTTTGGTCAGTAGTCAGTTTGTGTCAAATAGTCAAAACGGCTTAAACGAAACACGCTATAGATACCACGAAGCCATTTACAATAAACGTGGGCGCGGTTTTATGGGGTTTCATATTATTGACGTTGAAGATAGGGCAACATCAGTAGAAACGACGACTTCATTTGATCAAATATTTCCGAAGGTTAGTAAAGTTTCTTCAATAGTGACACGCATAGGTGCCAATCATGTTATTACCAATGCTAGCAATACAAGCGCAGCAAATAGTAAAGGTAAGTCTGAGGGCGTTGTAATAAAAACGTTGAAAAACCAATACGAAATTAATACGGCGCATCAATACGAATTTGGCTCTCATAAGCTTCATCATGTTTATAATCATAAAACTACTAAAAAGCAGTTTGCTATTTCAACAAGCGAGAGTACTAATCTGGTAAACAATATTAGTACGTCAGTAAATACTCCATATGATCCCGCGATTGAAGCGACGACAGCGTTACTAAGTGTACAGACCTATACCGTAAACCCAGCGAATATTGACGAGTGGGGTAATGTAACAGACAGTAATACCGTTAAAGAAGATGAATATGGCATTCATACTACCAATGTGCAGAGTGAATATTCATCGACTAGCCATTGGCGAAATAAACCAATTTATACTACAAATAAAACCACATATACTCAAAAAAGTAATAATCAGCATGCCATTATTAGTGATACTGTTGATGTAAACAAAGAGAGCACTGTTCGCTACGATAGTTGGGATATAGACCATAAACGTAAACCCACATCGATAAGTAAATTTGGTGGCAGCTATTCGACTAGCGCCTGCGCCAATATGGGAAATAATACCTGTAACACAACTGCTACCCAGTATAATCAGTATGGATTACCTACAAAGATAGAAGTTAAAGGTAATGCAGTGGTTAATTCATCGATGACCATGGGTACTCAAACCCGTAAGCAGCTATTTACATACAGTCGAGGTGAAACAAATAATTTTAGCTCTCCTGCCAATCACACAGACGGGTATTTTTTGAGTAAGCACACTCTATTCGCGGGTGAAAATCAAAATATGATTGTCAATGCGACTTTTACCGACCCAGCAAATGGACTTTCTGTTGCGCAGAAAGACGCTAACGATATATTAACACTTGCGCAATTTGATGAGTTTAACCGACCTATACAGCGAACTGTCCCAGGCGCCCCCAATATCTTTATAGCTTACAACTTACCCGATAATGAAGCACCTAACCATGGAAATAATGTCGCACGTACTATGGTAAGTACTCACCAAGCTAATTATCCCAGTACAAAAAGTTATTTTAATAATCAGCAACAGGCCCTAAGAGAAGCAATTCAAGGGTTCAATGGCCAATACAACTTTACCGACACTCAGTATAACCTTGCGGGGCATACAGTGGCAGAGTCTACGCCTTATTCGCCGTGGCAAGCAAGCCAGCCTGTATGGACAACTTTTAACAATATTGATGGACAGGGTCGAGTTAAACAAAAAACGATGCCCTCGGTGTTAATTGGTAACGATTTGATCATTACGTACACTTATCAAGGCACAAAAACGCGTATTGATACTAGCGCTTTTAGAGGGCATAACTTAAGTATGTTGCGGTGGTATAATACTAGTGGACAACTTATGTCGACAGAAGATGCCAATTCAGGAAAAACGAAATACGCTTATGACAGCATAGGAAATCCTGTGGTCATCACTGACGCAAAAAACAACAGTATTGTGGCTAATTACGATGATTTTGGTCGAAAAACTTGGGTGAATGACCCTAACCAAGGAAAAACAAGTTTCGTTTACAATGCTTTTGGTGAGCTTATTAGCGAAAAAGATGCAAATAATAAAACGATACATTATCAACATGACCACTTAGGTCGATTAATTAATCGCACGTACCCTACAGGGGTAGCTACCTTTGTATGGGATACTAATAAAGTAGGTTTACTTACCCAAGAAAGTGTTAAGACAAGTGGCCAAGTTACTCATCAAAAACAATATAATTACGATCAGCTTTCTCGATTACTTAAAACCACAACAACGATTGATAGTTCGTCATACACAGTAACCCAAGCCTATAATTATTTAACGGGACAGGTCTCTGCTATTACTTATCCAACAGAAAGTGGTGTTAAACTTGCTTTTGATTATAACTCAACAGGGCACCTTTTAAGGGAAAGAGATCACCGTAAGGATGGAATTATATATCGAGAAATTACTGCCCAAGACGCTTTTGGTAATATTACTGCAAGTAAGGTAGCCAATAATAACTTAACCACACAAGCCATTTACTCTGAGCGTACAGGGCAAATGCTCAATATCCAAGCGAAACGCTCAGATGCTACTATCCATTATTGGGACTATCCTAGTTTTGATAGTTACGGAAACTTGCTCACCCAAGTTAACCAAAGACAATTGGGCAATGCATCTACTATCACCAATGAAACATTTACATACGACAATTTACACCGACTTACCGAGTCGAAAACCTCTAACAGTGACTTTACCACTACTATTGATTATGCCTTCGACGTTGTAGGTAATCTGACTAAAAAAAGTGACTATTCCGTTAATAACAATAATGCTTATAGCTATGTGAAGAACACGAATAAACTGGCATCAGTATTATTAAAAAATAATACTACAGCTACCTTTGGTTATGATGCTAAAGGTAATCAAACGCATCGTAATAATGTGCGTGAAGTTACCTATAATGCTATGAATAAGCCGACTAATATTAATCGTTTCGGTAGTTCTGTTAACTTGTACTATGGCGCAGATAATGCTCGCTATAAGCAAGTACGAACTAAAAGTGGTATAACAACAACCACCCATTATATTGACAAGCTATATGAAGTTGAAACAACGAATGGAGTTAAAAAGCACACTAGCTATATTAGCGATGTGGCCATCCTATCATCTGAAGAAGGCTTAAAATTCACCTTTAAAGATCGATTAGGTAGTACAACAACCATCAGTGATCAGTATGGTAATAACTTGACGTATCGAAACTTTGACCCTTTCGGCAAACCAAGGCAAAGCAATGGTAATTTGTCGAGCACAAGTAGTTACGGTGCAGTGTTAGGTCAATATAATGATAATACGACTAGGCGTGGGTTCACTGAACATGAGCATCTCGATGAAGTTGAGTTTATTCATATGAACGGGCGGGTCTATGATTACAACCTTGGCCGTTTCTTGAGTGTTGATCCGTTTATACAAGAGCCTGCTAACTCACAATCCATCAATCCTTATTCATATATTATGAATAACCCCTTATCGGGAACAGATCCATCTGGGTATTGCTCAACGGGGACTCGTATTAAAGGTGGTAGCTCTAGTGGATGTAAGATAGCGTCAGGCTCTCCAGATATCAGTGGTAATGATAAAGTTAATAGTGCGAAAGTGAATACCAAAACAGGTCAGGTTACTGTTAATGCCACTAATGGAGCTGGTGATAATTATACTTTGAAGTATAAGACTGGCACTAGTGGTTCTGCTGCGGATATCGGTAACCTTGACAGTATTAATAAGCAAGGTTCGCAATTTGGAAATAATTCTGGATTTAATAAGGCTGCTGAGAACTTAAATTTATCTACATATCTAACAAGTGGCTTTTCAATGCCTAAGCTTCCAAGAGCTGAAGAAGATTCATTTGGTGGCTATATGTGGAATCAAGTATTAGACGGTAATGTTAGAGATCAATTATTTTCTATATATGACAGTTTCAAAAATTGGAAGGGTGCATTTATAGGAATATCAATTGGCGGTTCATATGGAAAAGGGCTAGCTGCGGGTATGTCAAATACGTTCGCTATTGGAACTAATGGTGAAGCTGTAAATGTTCTTACACCAGAGGCTGGTGGACAAGTGCCGTTAAAAGGTGGTAATGGATTTATCAGGATTGTTGTAGGACTAAATAATACTGTTAGTGATTTATCTGGGCGAGGAACTTCACTATCCGGTAAATATTCCAAATTTACTGGGTCAGTAACACTGCCTGAAACCTCTGTAAAATATAGTTATCCGGGGGTTTCAGGATCAAGTTTGACAGAACAACAATACAATTCATTTCCTATAGTGGAATTTGGATATGGCAAAGGCGGTAACGGTGTTTCTTTAACTGAAGGAAATGGCGCTCAGGTCTGGAGGAAAGACTTATGGTAAATGAATATTGGTTCTTAGGTGTTTTATTTTTGTTCGGATTGATTGTGGTATCTACATATAGATCTGAAACAAAAAATCCAGCGCTAAAGTCTCTTGCGACAAAATACGCTATTTCAAATATAGATATACCTAAAAATACCGAAACTCAAATGTTTTATTTTTGGTTGGAAGGGAAAAGCAAACGAAAAGACTATATTAATGGAATGTATATTTTTTCTGACGATAAAGGTATCTATTTCAAGCCAACGATTTTTAATCTTTGGGTAAAAGAGATGTTTATTCCAAAAAGTGAACTGGTTGAAAGTGGAGAGATGCGTAGTTTCTTTAAAAAGAAACAAATTTATTCTGTTGACTCTACAGGTGTTTGTATTGCTTTTTCAGATGTTCAGGTGTCTAAATAGCTTCTTTTTGAAAAAAGCGGTGATAATCAAAAAGCGCTGTCACTTGATTTCAAAAAGTTAGTAATTATGTAAGTGGAAATAATAAAGAATAAAACAGGATTTAAGATGCTAAAAAATCTCCCCCTCGCCTGTGTTTTGTTATCAAGCACACAGGCGCTAGCGGCAGTGAAATGCCCAGAAGCTAAAATACAGATGTTGAGACCAACGGCTGAGAAGGTATTTATTCAGTTAGAAGGCCAAAGCTGGCATGTATTGGCACTGCAAGGCGATAACGATTACGACAAGAAGTTATCACGCGCAATGTCTGCCCAACGCAACGGTCAAAAAGTGGTACTCCAGTTCCCCAACGGCTATGACGACACCTGCTTGTCATCAGACACCAGTGTTGTTGCCAAAAAGATAAAGCTGATCAAGAAAGAGCGGTATTAAAACGGAGAATAAAATGTCAAAAGATCAAGATAATAAAACTACTACTAAACCTCCTGTAGAAAGAAAAAGCATAAATGAAGGCTTAGCAGATCTAAAGAACAAACGAACAGCGGTCTTTAATGACAGTCGGTCATCAGCAGAAACAATAACATCACATTTTGCTGCCCCAGTTAATCCAGATAAAACATCTGGTAATAAGACTAAAAAGTAATTTATGTCTACAAATGACAATGTATTTGAACTTCAATTCCAGCTTGGATTAGGTGTTCACTACCACATGAGAAGGCAAGCCTTCTTTGAAAAGTGGCATAGGCTGACTAGTTCTTTATCTTTAATTTTCTCTACGTCAGCTATTGCCGTTATTACAAGTAAGCTAGAAATTGGTATTGCATGTACGGCTGTAGTAGCAACACTTCAGGCAATTGATTTGATTGTTGATACAAGAGGCCAGTCAAACCTTCACTCTGAATTGAGAGGAAAATACTTATTACTTGAGCGCAGTTTAATTGAAGCAGGAAGTAATATTACGGATGAGCAAGAGAAGCGTATCCGTATGGAAATTAAATCAATTGAGATGCATGAACCACCAATTAAAAAATTACTGCTGGAGGTTTGCCATAATGACGTTTGTAGAAGACTAGGCGTTGAGACCGGACAGCTTTTCAATATACATTGGTTTAAGGGATCAACCGCGAACCTGTTTGGTTGGCCTTCTTCAATAAAGTAAGGATGTAGTTATTATGCAAGTGGAATGGGTCAATCAAGAGTGGCGAGCCATTCAAGAGGTTTTTAATAATATCATTAAAGACTTGAAGGAAATAGATAGTACTTCAACTCAGCAATTTGATATTACAATTACAGATTCTGATAATGGTTATATCCTTTCCCTTTGGGGTTATAAATTAGAATTATCTTGTCGAACAGTAGTGAAAGAAAAAAGGCCAGAGGGCTTTTTTGAGTGTAAATTCTCTGATGAAACCATACTCAGCTTTTCATTTGATTCTCATTATGGCGAAGTTGAACCAGCTATTACTCAAGAAGGCATACAGTTAAATTTTGAAATGAGACAACAAAATGCTCATCACAGATTGATGAAGGTTATTGCTCTTTCTTTGCTAAGGATGATCCGCACATAGAGGTCATGCGGGAATAAATTGTTCGAGTAATATTTTTCAAAACTATAAATTGATAAGCAGGGAAAGTAATGATCACCTCAATAACAATGCAGAATATAGCGAGTTATTCACAACATACTGCTTTAGAAATTCAAAATCTAAAATATGTTAATTTGTTTTATGGTCAAAATGGTACAGGAAAATCAACCATTGGTCGTTACTTACAGGATGTAAACGGTATAGAGTTCCATCAATGTAACTATTCATTGGAGTCACCGGAAGATTACGAAATAGTCACTTATAATACAGAGTTCTCTGATGCAAATTTCTTAGCTGGTGAGTCATTTAAAGGAATTTTTACTTTAGGAGAAGAAAATGTAGCGGCTGAAAAAGCTATAGAAAATGCCGCTTGCAAGATCGTTGAACTTGAAAAACAAGAAACTACCCTTACTGAAGAATCTCAATCAAAACTTTCTACGTTATCGAAGCTTACAGAAGCACTTCAAAAGAATATATTTAAGGCAAAAAAACAGCATGAAAAAACTGATTTAGATTACTGTTTGACAGGTGTAAAAGGCTCAGCGAAATCTTTTTATGAAAAAATAATTACCGTTCCATACGTGGAAAAATTGGATTGCACAATTGAAGATCTAAGGCAGCAAGCAGCAGAGCTTATGGGGAATAACATTTCTCCTAAAAATAAACTGACATTAATACCTTGTTTTAACGTTATTGAAGAAGACACGATTTTTGATGAGGTAATTATAGCTTCGACTGAAAGTTACCTTTCTACTTTAATTGAAAAACTAAATAACTCGGACTGGGTAAAACAAGGCAAAGGATACTTAAATATAGAAAACAGACATTGCCCATTTTGTCAGCAAGAAATTGCATCAACATTAACCGAGGATATTAACAACTTATTTGACAAAAGTTACGATGAAAAAACGAGTAAGCTTATAGAGTTGAAAGATAGTTACGTCTCGTCTATTGGTGATGTTGAAAATATTATTGCCTCTGATAGTTTTCAAGATTACTACGTAACAAGTGATAAAGAGTTATCAACTCAGTTCTCTGCATTGCAACTAAACTTACAGTTCAATTTAAAAGAAATAGAAAAAAAGATAAAAGAACCAAGTCAAAGAATAACTCTAAAGCATACATATGAATCTATTGAAACCATTAATGAAAAATTAAACACCATTAATACAAAAATAGATG
>UEXM01000263.1_pt1 | contig 58314 bp, 78 predicted proteins | sample 1796661 | NCBI WGS metagenome assembly UEXM01 (sample SAMEA4772469, study PRJEB27181) | metagenome | reverse complement strand
TGTGCGACAACATAAGCAAGATTACGACATAAGAGGACTTACGAAACACAAGTGACCTTGCGACAGATTAGGCTTAATCTCCATCACCTTCTAAGCATCTCTTGTCTAGATACTCTAAGTACATACTTTAAGTACATACTTTAAGTATTGTCTAAGTTCTTACTTATGAGGTGTAGGAGTTTTAGCTTATACTTTAAGTAAGAGTACATACGTACAGTTATACTACTTTTAGCCGCGATGTCAATACCTAAAGTATAACTTAGAGTACTTTATTTGTACTTACTTAGGAGGAGTAGGTGTTTAGCTAATCCTTAACGTGACACTCCGTGTATTATACACTATCCATCAACACCTGTCAACCCCTAATCGTACCCAGAACACCCACATAGGCTAAATAATACCGTGTGTAAACCATTGTGGTTAACAGGCAAACCTAAAATACCCCTCTCTGTCATTGTGCATATATAACGTACTGGGACACCCCCCATGGCCCCTGTACCCCCTCTGTTGTATATTGGTCACACTCTCTCAACAAAATGTATGTCAAGGGGTTGACACTACTATGATTGCCATTTGTTGCATATTTGTCACATCATTCTGCTCATAATCATTATGAGTATCATTCATAAACAATTCTAGGGGCTTGGTTCTCGTCGGTATGGTTTCCTATACAACCTGAACCAATCAGAACCATCCAATGCAACGGTATACAATGAGCATAAAGAACATAAAGAGAACAAACAGAACTCACCCAGTAGAACAAACCAAGAACACGACGGAGACCCCTCAAATAGCCCCTCTCAGGCTCATCTTTGCTTTTCCCTACCCTTACCCTACCAAATCGCAGGTTCCTCATCTGTTCTCTATCTGTTCTCACTCTGTTCCATTCCATCTCTATGTTCTCTATCTGTTCACTTCTGTACGTTGTATGTTTGCCACACCTCAGAACTTTCTACTACTATGCTGAATTAGGGTATTGACTAGTACACTTAGTTTGAGCCACGCGCGCCCGTCTTCTATTCTTTTAGAAGATAGGGTTTTCTGGCTATCCAGAGCTAAAACAAGAAAGTTATTCAATGATTTCAATGACTTATAAGAAAGTTTGAAGAAATATGATAAAAAGTTAAGAATAATTAGTTCAATGTTTTCAATGGCTTAGACGATAAAACCCTATTTTATTCAATGTTTTCAAGGGGTTGACATATGGTCTGGAATAATATCTAACTAACTTATCGAAACGGCAAACAAGACGCCGCAGAGATACAGCCCACCTAGGGGCCAAGCATAAAAACCTAGGCGTTACGTCTCGAAAATAGAACCTCATGGTGGTTTGAAGGTAGGGCGGTGCGTTAACAAGCTGTATAGCATACAGCGCGGTTCAATAATCCCAGGCATTTGGTTGCCACATTGGGGTGAAGGGGCGGATAGGGAAAAGGTGTAGTCTTTCCAACGTGTCAACTACGGTTCGTCACGATACTACATCCCAACCCTGTCACTTTATATATAAGCTACTCAAGGTGAGTGGTTTTTATTAGAAGTGAAATGAAAGAGGAAAACAAGCCATGACAAATGATATCAAAACAGTCGAGAACAAGTTCGTAAACGCTATGGGTTCAGGTGTTGCTGCAAGCGGATACCTTCGTGAATTGGTGATCAACGTGATCAAGTCTGAAGATGGTCGCCCCTTGGCAAGTGCTATCGCTCGCCTCAACTCCAAAGGTGATAAGCAAGGTGCTAGTGCAGTCCGCTCTATCATTGGTGCTATCTTTGTAGGGGCTAAGGTGAAGGTGGCGAAGGATAAGAAAACCATCGTGCTTTCCCTCAAGGATGCTAGCTTTGATGATGCCGCTATGGATCGCTTATCAGCGGGTGTGGATCGCAAGTTGTCCCTCCGTTCTACCCTAGTGAAAGAGGTAAAAGGTGAAGTAGAAAAGAAGGAGTTGGTGCTATCGGATTACGCTGCTAAGTTGGTGAAGCGTCTAGGTGGTGAAGGTGTTACCAAGGCGGCATTGATCGCTGCTATCCAAGCCGCATAAGATTCCAGAGTGTAGGCCACAGGAACCTCCCGCCTGTGGTCTATCCATGTGGAATTCCACAAGTGATAACGTGAAAGGATGGACTAATGTATGACCTTGTTTTAACGTATGTGGGTGAAGCCGCCATTATCGAGACCGGCATGACCTTGGACTTCTGCAAGGCGGTGGTGGACTACCTCTACTCTACCGGTATCCCAAAGGATGAGGTTTGGCTAACGTGCGAAGTAGTTGTGTAATAACCCGAAAGGTGGGAACTATGATACAAATTATTAAAAACGGGGCCGCAATCGGTCACATGAGTGAAGCAAACGCTAAGGTGTACCTTGGCCAAACAACTATGACAGTCGTGTCTCAGACTGTCTCCACCATCTGCGTGAAAGGATAAGTCATGTCTGAGTATAAGGCAGGTTGTGCCGTGATCTGGGCACTAGAAAACTGTGCAGCGTGTCATGATGATCCATGCGATGACTGCACTCATTGGTTATAAAACTACTATGACGTGAAAGGATAAGACGTGATTACCTATCATCTTGAAAAGGTGGTGTTCGCCATCGATAACAACTCTGACACACATGTTGTCGCCAAGTTCATGCGGCACATCGACACCTATCGTGCTATGGACAAGTTAAACGGCCCGATTGTACACTGCATCGGCTCGTGGAAAGATGATGAGGGTGTAGTACACCTTGAGCCGTCCTACATGATGAATGCTGTGGACTACTATGAGGTGGTGAAGGCCTTTGGTTTCACTGATAAGCAGGATTGTATCTTGAAGGTGGCAGGTGACACACGCCAGCCGTGTACCCTTGAGTTCAAGGATGGGTCGCAGCAAGCCCTAGGCCCTATGACTGAGACCGACCAACCGCTGCACCATGATAACTGGACCTACGTGATCAGTTCCAATAAATACTTTGTTTGCTAAGGAGAAAGCCATGAAAGTTGATCTAAAACCCGTGACACTGTTTGCCACGCCTAACAATATGGGTGAGATGGAGGATACGCTAGCCAAATATGGTGATGCAGTGGCCACCACCGCTGCGATGATGATGTACAACCTGCTTGTGACGAAGTATGACCTATACGAAAAGGAGAGTGATGATGAGTGAAGGTATGCTGTACACCCTCTTTGTAGGGGACCTAGGTGAGATGTTCACCACCCCATCCCGCAGTGAAGCCGTGAAGGCTCGTGGACGATGGGAAAACGCTGGGCACACGGTGTCTATCTTCGAAGTAATGACAAACCGTCTTGGAAAGGGTTGAACATGGGTATCGTGTCAGGTTGGTATGAAGGTGAAGAGGGTGCTGTTGACATCCTTATCGATGACGATGTGACGACACTTGAAGATGTAGCACAGGCCCTACTGCTGAAGTATGGTGTTGACTGTGTTGGTGTTGACATGGAGCTAGAAGGTACTTTGGATGATGGTAAGGAGATCAGTGACCAAATGGGACTACTGTTTGAGGAGCTAGACTTCCTAACATAATTGAAAGGATAGAAAGATGGGTGAGCACAACATGGAAAAGGATTGTGACATGGAAAATCGTGTATTCTTACGGAGGGGTCTCGGCCTCTACTCAGAGATCATAAGGTGTGACGTACATAACGGCTTTATCTACTGGACGACTACAGACAAAAGCGGCGGGATTCAGTGCGTCGCAGACTTCGGTAATCGAGATGTTCTACTGTTTGCTGAGATCGATGGAGATGTGGGGCTGCTTTGCAGTGAGGATATCGATAAGGCTCTTTTGAACTCTAAGTTCGGATCAATCGAAGATATCGCTGAAGGTGTGTTTAATAGTAGAATACTTAGTTCGTCGTCTTTCTACGGATCCCCTCTCTCAAGCTTCATTCAAGGGTTTTTCTCAGGAACTTATAGTTATGGTGAGAGGGCGGCGGTTGACCTACTAATGGATCTACATACCCCTGAGCAAGCCGAAGGTGGTGGTATCTCCCTCTTCAGATGCCTTAAAGACAGGAAGAGAGATCGCCGTACTACTATGAAGGTGGGACGTGCATTCCGACACATGTTCAATCACCTTAGTGATGCTCAAATTGCTAGTGTCACAGAGACTTACATCGAGTGGACATCGCCTCGTTCCTTCACTCTGAACACTGGATACAAGGCGCATCACTTTGCGGAGGCGTATGGTGGTGACCGTGCCTCTTACCGCAACCCTCAGATTACCCATTCTCGTAAGAGCCTAGCTACATCTTGTATGCAAGGTGTGGAAAGGTCGTATATGGGTAACGATTACAGTGCTAGTGAGGCTTACGCTAGTGGTGACTTCTTTATAGTCTGGTTGACTGACAAGAGCGGCCTCATAGCTGGGCGGGTTGTCGTAGGTTACAGAGCCAGTGATCGATCCCTTATCAGCGGTCCTATCTATGGTGTTTGTGAGCAGTCTTTAGGCATGTTGAGCGAGTACCTTGAGGGCATTCACGCTGAAGAAGGTGAGTGGGACGGTCTTTCACTTCAAAGAGTAGGTGACCCGTGCGACCCTATTGTACCTTACCTAGACGGTGGGTACTCTGGTGACAAGGTGGGTGACAAGATCTTACTCTTGCCAGAGGGTTCAGGTGAGTACGAGTTCACTGATACTGAGGGCTACTTAGTAGAGGTAGGTGAAATCTGCTCTTGCTGTGGCTACTCGGTCGGCTTCGACGCCTGCTTCGACGACGATATGACTCCATTCTGCGAGACTTGCTTCGCAGAGTATTACACATACACCGATGATGGTGATCTGATCCCAGTTGATGAGGCTGTTACAGTGTACTACTACAATGCGCTGTCTAACAGAAGCTGGGAGGTCACTGTACATATCGAGGACTCTGTCTATATCGAGGAATTAGATGAGCACTGGTGCGCCCGCTGTGTCGAATACGTTGAAGAGAAGGGTGACTACTACCCTAAACACCTACTTAACTCAGAGGAGGGCTTAGCAGCTTGACTGATGTGAACACCCTTATGGGGTGCGACAACGTGTCACATATACTTTGACTTGCTAGTATGGTATAACTGTCAAGAGAGAGAGATAAGGGTACTTAGAGTATACTTAAAGTATTCTCCTTCTCCTCCTCAGAGGAGGTATTACTTGACATTAAGTAATACTTATAGTATACTTATAGGATAGCTTCAAGTATGATCTGCGCACCTAGTTTACTAGGAAGTATCGAGGTCTTATTTGTCGCCTATACTAGGGGTTATACAAGTCGCGCACCTTCGGGCAGTATCGGACTTGTGTAGCCCCTTTTCAGTTTAAAGGACACCCCATGAAAACGTGCAATAAGTGTAGAACAACACACCCGCTCTCTATGTTCCATAAGGACAAGAGTAAGGCCGATGGTCTGCGATCTACCTGCAAGGTCTGTAAGAAGCAGTGTGACGATGCGTGGAGGTCTGCCAATCGTGACCGTCTCTTGAGTAAGATGAAGGAGTACCGCCGAAATAACGCTGATACTCACAGGGCTCAGTCTAAACAGTGGTATGCTGACAACACTGACAGGGCTAAGGCTTACCACAAGGCTAGGTACTATGACAAACCATACGCAGTCCTGAAGGAGGCTGACCCTGACTTTGTGGCTAAGGCGGTCGCTAGAAATGCGGTGTACCGAGCTAGTAGGTTACAGGCTACACCGAGTTGGTTAACCAAATCACAGGTAGATCAGATGAAGGGGATCTACATAACCTGTAAGAACATAACACTTGAAACTGGTATTGAACATCACGTCGATCACATCGTGCCACTCAGAGGTGAGAACGTCTGCGGGTTACACGTCCCTTGGAACCTAAGAGTTCTCGAAGCAAAAGAGAACATGTCAAAAGGAAACAAACATGACTAAACGTAGCAAGGTTACTAAACACTTATTGGTGAATTTGCTTCAATGGATGAGGCCAGCTTACAGCCATACAGAGAGTATGTTCTGTAAGAAGTACTTAGAGCCTGTATTTGGTGAACCTGATGAGCATGGGAACTACGTGAAGGTGATTGGCAATCGACCTAACATCGCCTTCACGGCCCATACTGATACAGTTCACAGTATGCAGGGTTTTCAAACACTTCAAGTAGAAGGAGACATTGTAACAACAACTACAGGTAGCTGCCTAGGTGCTGATTGCACTACAGGGTTGTGGCTTATGCTTGGCATGATCGAAGCTGGTGTCGATGGGGTCTATGTAGCCCATGCAGCTGAGGAAATCGGAGGTATCGGCAGCACCGCCTTGGTCGCAGATAGACCTGCGTGGCTTAACGAGATCGATGCAGTCATATCGTTCGATAGGTTCGGTACCGGAAGCATCATAACACACCAAGGTGGCCGCAGGACAGCAAGTGACGAGTTCGCATCAAGCCTGGCGGTTGCCCTTGACCTACCTCTCAAGGCTGACACAACGGGAACCTACACTGACAGTGTTGAGTACGCTGGGATTATACCTGAATGCACTAATATCAGTGTGGGCTACTATGACCAGCACACCAAAAGAGAATCTCAAGACCTACACTACGCTCAGATACTGCTTGAGAGGCTCATAGAGGCTCGCTGGGAGGCCTTAGCGATAGTTCGGGACCCTACCCACCTTGAGACACTTAACTATTCTCAGTGGGGCTCCTACTCTAACCCCTCGGAGGATGAGGAGGAAGAGGCAGCACTGGCTTCTATCGAACGGTTGGTCGCTGACCGACCTACGGCAATAGCTCAAATGCTACACGACTACGGCTTGTCTCTCGAAGATCTAATCGAAGAAATAGGCGAGGGCTACAGCGATATCGACTACTATCGAGGTGGCATAAACTATCAATACTACACATAATGGAGAAATGACAATGACAGACGGATTCAAGTACATCGTTGAGATCATGCAAGGCAAGGCACTAGTGGAGTCTGCTGCAAAGGATACTCTAAGTAACGCTGTAAGCTACGCCGATGCTTCATCCCTAGAGGGTGACCTAGTGGTTATCTCAGAGGGGTATGAAGGTGTTGATGGAGGGTATGACAAACATGATCATGTATCTTCTTGGTATGTAGACTAAAGAATTAGCTTGACAGGTGCGACAAACATCGTTACAATACGACTTGTCGTCCTTTAAGAAAATAGAATAGTAATGAAAAGTGATGAAGAGTAATACTTAAGGTTATACTTAGAGTATACTTAGAGTACTACTAAAGGTAAGGAGTAACTACTATGACTGATGAGGAAGAGGAGGATTGGGAAGTAGAGGAGATGATCAAGTATCTACTTAAAGAGATTCATCAACTCCAGTCTTTCATACGATCAGAGGGCCTTACACAGGGTGACTACGAGTTATACTTACTTAAACGTCCAACACAAACTTTACATTAAGGAGAAAACAATGCACTTAGATGCAGCGACTATCGCCATAATCGCCCTTTCGGTCGTCACAGCCTACCAGCAGTGGGTGCTGACTGGTGTGTCGCATACTCTAGAAGAGGTTGTAGAGTCACACAACGATCTTGTGGAGATCTTGTCAGAAGCAATAGACAAAGGAGAGTAGACATGGAATATACCAAAGTACAAACTTTCATTAAACTGATGGACGACCTTGAAGTCTATTCAAAGATGTACCAGCTGGAGATGGGTAAAGAACTTGTTAGTAGTGATCAGGTAGCCTACTACTTCGATAAGATCGATGAAGCCCGTTCGTCTCTCTTCAATCTAGCCTTTAAACAAGAGGACTAAGTCGGTGTATATACTCAGAATATGTGTCGCTATAAGTGTTCTCTTTAGTGTACTGTTAGGCGGCAGGAGTAACCAGACATTCAGTGCTAGAAACCATATGTGGCGACGACAAGGTAAGCCTAATGTAGCAGCACTTATTGACGCTCTGTTTGGTAATGGGCACTGCCTTACCAGCTGGGTGTACTGGGCTACTCACCGCCACGCAGCTACAATAGATGACCTTAAGAAAGAGGATAAAGATAATGGGACAGACAGTAGAGCTACCCTACGAGGTGGTAACTGACATCGTGGTGGCAGAGCTGAACGACCAGCTCACATATCACCTTAACGTAATAGCTGGCCGCTCAGAGTGGCCTGTTGATCACCGTGACGTAAAAGAGTCATACGCCTTGGTATCAGCCCTAATCAAGGTCCTAGATGAGTTTGAACATGGACTGTAAGATCTTGAGACTAGGAAATGGTAAAGGTTTTATCTGTGCCCATTGCGGGGCAGGGTACATGCTAGATCCAAACAACAGATGTTGGGAGACAAAGGAGCTATTAAATGTACTAGACAAAATACAAGACTAACTACCCCACTGCCAGCTCAACTACCCAACCCAATCTAAGGAAAGACTACAATATGAAAACTTTGACAACAGTATCCGCAGCACTCGTTCTTTTGGCAGCAACAGCAGCATCCGCTGACCAAGCTGGTATCAACTTGAACAAAGGTAAGCTCGCTATCGACATCACATCCCAGTCAGCAGCAGGCATCTCTATCGAAGGCAAAGGCCCAGGTAAGGTCTCTGGTCAAGCACACGCTCGAAACTCAGCTTATGGAGTCGGTGGTGTTGGCTTCGGGATGCACGGTAATGCTAACACTAGCGGCCCCGGCGTATCTGGCCATGCAATCGTAGTCGGCGGAGGCGGCTTCACTACTCGCACAAGCGGCAGTGGCTATGCTCAAACACAAGGCAACGGTAAGATTACGAAGTTCGTAGGTACTTACGGTTCTGCATCCGTCGGTTTCACTGGTACGTTCAAGCACAACATGAACGACAACGACTGGTAAACCCAGACTACTATGACTGACATCTAAACCAACTAAAGGAGAGCTACAATGCTCAAGACTATTCTTCTCACAGTTACCATGAGCGTTGCAGCTCTTCCTGCTCTCGCTTCTTCCGTTACACACTCAGGTACAACAACATCAACCTCCCACGGCACAGGACAGGCACAGAACAACCTCACCATAGAGGGCTCCAGCAGTGCCTCTGTGAGTGTAGGCAACAACACTGCACCTTGCCAACAGGTGAATGGCGTAGCTCTTCTGGGTGCAGGGTTCTCTAACTCACGTACCGTGGAGTGGTGCCTGAGTGAGCAGATGGCCCGTACCATTGTCCAAGTAACTCAGATGAAGGGTGAGCGACGTCGTGTGGCCATCTACACACTGTGCAGCACCTCCAAAGACTACCAGCGTGTTCTGGTAGGGCTTGGTTACTGCCAGCTCCGTAAGAAGTAAAGATCATAAGCGACCCTGTGGTAAGCATGGGGTCACTTCTAAACTAGAAGACCTAGAAAGGTTAGTAATATGGAAATCTTACTCGTAATTACAATGTTTGCACTCTTTGCATGGCTTATCTACAACATGGCAGAGAATCGTAACCGCAGTGGAATGGCTTGGGCTGTCTGTGGTGTGGTGCTGTCGCCCATCATTGCAATCCTACTCCTACTGCTCTTAGGAACCCCTAAAGTCAAGGAGAGCCGCAGTGCTAAAGATCTACAGTAAAGCTGACTTTAAAAGACAAATGAGCACACAGGCAAGGTCTCAGATTGAAGCAACATTAATTGATTCAATGGGCAGTGATTTGTCAGTAGTGAACGCCGCACGAGTAAGCTTCGGCAAGAAGAGCCAGTTTGAAGGCCGTGTAGGTGGGCCTAACGTACTGTCAGAACGTGACACCAAGCTGGTCAAGTACTTAGCTAAGCACAAGCACCTATCGCCTTTCGGTCATGCCTTCGCATCCTTCCATGTCAAGGCACCCATCTTTGTAGCACGACAGCTAGTCAAACATAAGTTCCTACGGTGGAATGAGATCAGTCGTCGGTATGTGGATGATGAACCAGAGTTCTACACACCTGATGTGTGGCGTGGACGTAGTGAGGATAAGAAGCAGGGGTCTGATGGTGTGGTTGAGGGTTATATGCTGCAAAGTCAGGTGTGGAATACCCCAGACGAGGAGATGGGTGCAGTCAAGGAATACTACAACTTCCTATTAGATAAAGGAGTAGCCCCTGAGCAAGCACGTATGGTACTGCCACAGTCTACTATGACTGAGTGGTACTGGTCAGGTTCACTGGATGCCTTTGCAGATATGTGCCGCCTACGTTGTGCCAGTGACACACAATACGAGTCACGGCTTGTAGCTAATCAGATCAGTGAGAAGATGGCTAAGTTGTTTCCTGTGTCGTGGGTTGCACTTATGGAAGGACAAGACGACGATTAATAAAGATCCTATAATTAGAAGTAACTAAAGAGGGCCCTTGACCGGGGCCCTTTCTCATTGTATACTACCCAGATCAAGAGAAGGACCAGATATGTATACCGTTGAAATGGAACAAGACTGCACAGTCATCACTACTCTGGATGAAGGTGGTGCTTACGATGATGTTATTGTCTGCATTGATGAGACGTCTGTCTTTATATCGCAGGTTATCCCAGACACTGATCGTAATCAGGTCTTGGAGTTAAGCTATCAGCAACTGTTAGATATAGTTTACTCAATGAACTCGTCAGAGGGTGCTTATTATCAGAGGAGATCACTACTATGAGCAATAGAGTTCACGTCCCCTGCCCTTACGAAGCTTGCTCATCCTCTGATGCATTCAGCTGGGAGGAAGACGAGCAGGTTGGTAAGTGCCACTCCTGTAACCGCTCATACCCAATGGCTGGTATGCGTGACATGAAGATATTCGACTGGGCACCAACAGATTACCCACTTAAGGAAAGGAAACCTCCCGTGACACAACGTGAAATCGCATCAGGTACCTTCGAAGGTATCCGAGGGATTGACCCTGACGTCTGCCAGTTGTTTGGCATCCAGCTACAGCTAGACGCAGCTGGTGATCCAGTACGGTACGCCTTCAAGTGGCCTACCAATGTTAAGTATAGAGGGTACGATGAGAAGAAGTTCTGGTTGAAGGAGCGTGCTTCCCTAGATGATCTCTTCGGTCCTGACTTCAACGCAGGGTCATCTAACCGCCTCTACATTACTGAAGGTGAGTTTGATAGCGCCTCTTTATACCAGATACTAGGTAAGTCCTTCCCTGTTAAATCCTTGCCCAGTGCTACGATCACTGAGCGCTTCATCAAGAAGAACTTCGAGTACATGAACTCCTTCAAGGAGATCGTCTACGCAGGTGAGCAGGACGCAGCAGGTAAGGCAGCAGCTGAGAAGCTGTACGAACTCTTCCCTGATAAGTTCTTCTTCGTAGCTATGTCTAAGCATAAAGACGCTAACGAGTTTCTGATGGAAGGGGACGGTGATGACCTTATGTGGGCAGCTAAGAAGCCTCAGCGGTTTAGTCCAGACAACTTCTACATTGGTGATCTCGATATCGAAGAGACAATCAATAGGGAGAATCCTTACAGCTACGTACCAACTGGACACAGCGGCCTAGACGATAAGATCAGAGGTCTAGTCAAAGGTGGCCTAACCTTTGTTAAGGCACCAAGAGGTGGTGGTAAGACAGAGATGGTTCGCTTCTTTGAGTGTGGTCTCCTAGCCAATGACCCTGATGTTAAGATAGGTCTTATGCATATGGAGGAGATGAGATCTACCACCTACCGTGCTATGGCTACCTACGGAATGGGTACCAATGTGCGCACAAAGGAGGACGCAGCGTCTAACGGTGTATCAGAAGATCAGGTCATTGCAGCTGCTCAGAAGATGGCTGATGATCGCACAGTGGTGTTCGAGCTTAGGTCACACGATGACCCTATGAAGCTCCTAGACTACGTACGGATGGCGGCTACAGTCTACGGTGTTGACTATGTGTTCATCGACCACGTACAGCGCCTAGCCTACCTATCTCAGGGTGGCGCGGATGGTGCTACTTCGATGCTAACAGCAGTGGGCTCCCGTATGGCTCAGTTAGCTAAGGAGTTGGACATCGGTGTCATCTTCATCTCTCAAGTTAACGATGACGGCAGGACCAAGTACGCTGGATCGTTAGAGGAAGAAGCAATCATCTGTATGATCCTTGAGCGTGACGTTGACTCTGAAGACGAGGACGTACGTAACACTACTCACTTCAAGATCGATAAGAATCGCCCATTCAGTCGCCTAGGTAGTGCCGGTTCTATTATCTATGACCCTGCTACAACAATCCTAAAGGAGGAAGCCTACAATGTCTAACTACTATGACTGCGATGACTACAAGCTGGAGGTCCTCAGTGATGACCTTCTGGATGGCTTCACACTAGAGGACGAGGAGTTAGATCAGTACGAGGACGTGGAATACGGCCTACTCGACGAACTAACCCACCAGATCCGATACGCTGAGGAGCAGATAGCAAGTGCCTTACGGGATGGCGAAGGGTCTGATGGACTTGAACGACTAAGGGACGAACTGGAGATACTGCTGATTGACTACCATCGGCTGTTAGTTGCTGAAACAGGAGGGTGATTTGACTAGACTCGCATATTGTGACATCGAAACGAATGCGATTGAGCACCCTGATAAGTGCTGGATCGTCGGAGGCAAGATGGCAGACACGGGTGAGGTTCACACCTTCCTCAATATCCACGAAGACCCTGTAGCTCGCAAGGCTGCTACCGAGTGGCATCATTCTCTGGACAAGATGGTTGGTCACAACTTCATCCAGTACGATCTACCTCTGCTCAACAAGTGGTTAGACAAACCTCTAGACCCGCGTAAGGTTATCGATACCTTGATCGTGTCTAGGACTGTTGACTACGACGTGCTTACACCTCTGGGCGGCAAGGGTCCGCACAGCTTGAAGTCCTGGGGACTACGCCTAGGTGTCCACAAAGGTGACTACGATAACTTCTCACAACTTAATGATGAGATGATCGAGTACTGGAGAGGAGACCTCGATACTACTGAGGCCTTGTTCAACCACTTCAGGTCTGTGATCTTCGACCCTGACTGGGCTACAGCTATGCGTACTGAGCATGACCTACAGATCGAACTGGTACGCACTAAGTATCATGGCTTCCACTTCAACAAGGACTTAGCTCAGAGCCTACTCGACAGTGTGCTCAAGGAGAAGGACGAACTGGAGGAGCTGTTCCATCAGGACTTCCCACCTAAACTCTTACCTGTCAACACTATCAAGTACCGTGAGAAGCAAGATGGTACACCTTACTCTAGCGTTGTGAAGGCCAAAGAGAAGTACGCTATGACTCAGCGTGACGGTGACGATCTAGTCTGCTACGACTTCGTTAGCTTCAACCCCGGGGCATCCCGGGACCGTGTCGACGTTCTCTGGGAAGCCGGTTGGAAACCCTTCGAGAAGACTAAGACACACATGAACTTCAACAGGCTATCTGTTGGTGATCCTTACGGTAAGAAGATACCTAAGATGGATCAGGAGTTCTACGATGCTAAGAAGGCAGACTTAGAGAAGTACGGGTACACGGTGTCGGAAGACAACCTCTCCACACTCCCTGAGACAGCCGCACAGGGCGCTAAGGCACTAGCACAGTGGCTTACCCTAGAGGGACGAAGAAGCTCTCTTGTAGAGTGGATTAACCAAGTGTGTGATGATCATCGCATACACGGTACTATCAACAACGTAGGAGCTTGGACAGGGCGCTGCGCTCACAACAACCCTAACACCGCTAACATCGCTTCACCCTTTCACGGTGAGCCTAGTAACGCAGTTGAGGTCATCAAGGCCAAGTATGACCACCAACTGAGGCAGTGTTGGACAGTACCAAAGGGCAGCTACCTAGTAGGCTGTGACGCTGACGGTATCCAGTTAAGGGTGTTAGCTGACTACATGTGGCGTCACTTTGACGCAGATATGTATGCTAGAGCTATCATGGAAGGGAAGAAGGAGAACGAGACCGACATCCACAACATGAACAAGAAGGCACTAGGGGTGCCTCACGCTACACGGGATATGGCCAAGACTTTCATCTACGGATGGTTACTAGGGGCCGGTGTAGCAAAGACAGCCAGCATCATGGGTGTTGGTGTCAGAGAGGCCGCTGCTGCTATGAAACGGTTTGAGCAGAGTATCGATGGCTTAGCACCGTTGAAGAGACGTATGGTACCCTACATCGCAGATAAAGGGTACTTTACAGGGTACGATGGCCGCAAGGTTAAAGTGCCCAACGAACATAAGACACTAGCTGGTATCCTCCAGTCTGGTGAATCTATCCTGATGAAATACACACTGCTTAACTTCCATGAAAAGGCTAGGGCAGAGGGTATCAACTTCAAGATGGTTGCTTTTGTTCATGACGAATACCAAGTTGAAGTAATAGGAACCAGAGAGGAGGCAGAACACCTAGGTAAACTTATAGCAACTACTATGACAGAGACTGGTGAGAGCTTAGGCTTTAAGATACCAACACCAGGATCGTATGACATAGGAAAAACGTGGTATGATACGCATTAATGTTCTTGACACCGTGCTTTCGGTATGCTAGAATTACCACATTACAAACCCATAGTTCTCAGAAAGGAACTAACCATGATTAAGACACTTACAGTATCTTCCCTCGCAGCAGCAGCTATCTTCGCAGCTTCTACAGCTTCAGCCTTCACGTGTGAGAACACAGTCGAGATTATCCAAGGTGAGTGGGTATATACCTTCTCCCAGTGCACAGGCCAAGCTCCTGCATCACAGCATGTCCTCGACATTATGACTGAGGCAGCTAACGCCCCTGACGAAGATCAGTCAGTATAAGCTGAAAGTATAACAACTAGCTAGGCCTTCGGGCCTAGTTTACCTTACAACGTATGGAGAGATACAAAAATGGCTACTAAAACTATAGAACTTCACGGAACACTCGAGTGGGCTAAGCTATTCGAGGGTAACCGAGATAACGGAGAGTTTGACATCGAGACAGATGGCGCTACTACCGTTGACCTTATTATGGATGATGAAACCTTCAAAGCAATGAAGGACGCAGGTGTCCGTAAACAAGGCAAACCTGATCCAGAGGGCCGAGGCACACGGGTCAAGTTCAAGCGTCCTTGGAAAGATAAGTTTGACCGTGAGTGGGCAGCCGGTCCACCTAAGGTCTTCACACCAAGCGGTGACACATGGTCAGACGAAGACGGTATGATCGGTAACGGATCTATCGGTGTTGTCTTCCTCGACGTCTACGACACTAAGATGGGCAAAGGTTGCCGCCTCAACGGGGTCCAAGTCATTGACCATGTAGTGTTCGAGTCAGACGGAGGAGGTGGACCTTCAGCAGGTGTTAAACCTCGAGATTACACATCGGGGTCTGCCGCAGCAAGCCCCAAGGCTCCACCACCCGCAGCTAAGGTCTCTCCAGGAGAGATTCCTTTTTAAGAGAAACACAGAGGGGCCTTTCGGGGCCCCTTCTTTCCTCGATAATTAGGAGACTTAGATGAAAGATATATCAACACTCGTTGAAGACATGGAAGACGTGATCTACGGCAACAAAGGGTGGGACAAAGCTATCGGTGATCAGATGGCTGCTAACTACTCAGACATCGTTGCTGATCGTTTCGGTAAACCATCGGAACCTCGCGGCTACTTGTCTATGTCGTCGCTGGGCACCCCGTGTTCTCGTAAGCTCTGGTACAAGATCAACCAGACTAACCTAGCTGAACCACTGCAGGCCAACGCACTGCTCAAGTTCAACTTCGGTGATATGATCGAAGAGCTTGCACTAGCCATCGCACTACAAGCAGGGCATAAGGTAGAGGGCCAACAGGATCGTATGTCAGCCCACGGTATCAAGGGTAGCCGAGACTGCGTAATTGATGGTATGACTGTTGACGTTAAGTCAGCATCACCTTACTCCTTCAAGAAGTTCAAAGAAGGTAACCTACGTGAGCAAGACCCCTTCGGTTACATCTCACAACTATCATCCTACGTCTACGCAGCTAAAGATGACCCACTCGTTACTGACAAGACACACGGTGCCTTCCTAGTTATCGATAAGGTCAACGGTCACATCTGCTTAGACATGTATGACTTCACCGAAGAGCTTAAGACTAAGGCTGAGGAGATCGAGGCTATCAAGACTATGGTAGCTAAGAAGACCCCACCACCTCGCGAGTATGAGGACGAACCACAGAGCAAGACATCTCCTAATCGTAAGTTGAAGATGGAGTGCTCCTATTGCGAGTTCAAGAAAGCTTGCTGGCCTGGCCTCAAGATGTTCGCTTACTCACACGGTCCTACTTACCTGACTGAGGTTAAGAAGAAGCTTAATGTTCCGGAGGTTGAAGACTTTTAATGGCTAAACGTAGCAGATTTCATGGAATAGCAGCAGGGTATCGATCAGGTCTAGAAGAAGGGCTGGCTAATAACCTCAAGGAAAGAGGTGTTAGCTTTACCTACGAAGAGGATAAGATAAAGTGGCTTGACAGCAAGGAGAGAACGTACACACCTGACTTCGTGTTAAGCAACGGTATCATCATAGAGACTAAAGGACGGTTTGTATCTTCTGATAGACGCAAACACAAGGAGATCAAGAAGCAGTACCCCGATAAGGACATACGCTTCGTTTTCAGTAACTCACGAGCCAAGCTCTATAAAGGGGCTAAGAGCACCTACGGAGATTGGTGTGACAAGAACGGCTTTCTATACTCAGACAAGACCATTCCAGACGAGTGGCTTAAGGAAGGAAAGAAGAATGACTAAGACAGCGATAGTATGGTCCTGTGGACACGCATCCCCTGAGACAAGCAACGAGCGCTTCGATTGGTTAGGTGGTCTCATCTACGACATCAAACCAGACTACTGTGTAGACCTAGGTGATGGCGCTGACATAAAGTCCTTAAACTCCTACGATACACGGAAACCAGAGGCTGTCGTATCTCAGAGTTACGAACGAGACATCGAGTCCTACAATGAGTCTCAGGAGTTGCTTCGCTATCGGTTCTCTAAGAATCGTCGTAAGCGTCCAGCTTGGTACGGCTTCGAGGGTAACCATGAGGCACGTATCAAGACTGCTATCTCGTATGACCCACGCCTAGAAGGGGACAAGTACGGCATCTCCTTCAAGCACTTAAACACGAAGCGATGGTTTGACGAGTACCACGAATACACAAACGGAGCCCCTGCCATCCACAACTATGACGGAGTTGACTACGCCCACTACATCGGCGCTGGTAACTTTGGTCGTGCAATCAGTGGTGTCCACCACGCCTACGCTCTCATCCAGAAACGCTACCGCTCAGCTAGTGTAGGTCACAGCCACAAGCGTGACATGTACTTCAAGGATGACGTAGGTGCTAAGGGTGCCATCGGCGCAGTGGTCGGTTGTTATAAGGGTGCCCCTGAGTCCTGGGCTGGTCAAGCCAACAAGGAGTGGTGGAAAGGTGTGCTCATCAAGCGTAACATCCAAGACGGGATGTACGAGCCGCAGTGGGTATCACTGGAGGCACTTAAGAAAGAGTATGGAGGGCACAATGGAGTTTGAGGTAACAATGCGGGTAAAAGTGGACCTTGATCTGTTCACATACAGCCTAGACCCAAGCGCACGGGAGTCTAGTGTACTGGAGCTTATACACGCTGCCATGTACGATTGTGACGACATCGTAGTAATAGAAACTGAAGTAACTGAGGTACCTAATGAGTAACACTTCACCGACAACAATGGACTACTCGTACTGGGTAGAGGCTAAGATGTTAACGGAAGGAGACGCTAGGCTCGTAGAGAACACTCTGGGCCTAGTAGGGGAGGCTGGAGAGGTAGCCGAGAAGGTTAAGAAGCTGATCCGAGACTCCACTAAGGTTGACAGGGACGAGATCATCAAGGAACTGGGTGATGTAGTCTTCTACGCCACTGCACTAGCCAACTACTTTGATGGATCGTTAGAAGAAGTAGTAGAAGTTAATATAGACAAGTTAGATGGCCGTGAACGGCGAGGAACATTACGAGGAAGTGGAGATACACGATGAAGAAGCTATGGCGGCTAATGAACTACCTGTCGACAAGGACAGAGCACCGTAATACAATCAAAACACTCAACAGACTGAGTGACAGGGAGCTTAAAGACATAGGCCTCAACCGTGCGGATATTGACCGTATGGTGTGGCTAAAGGAAGATAAAACAATGCGAGGACGCGGCTAATGAGCAATCAACTACCTACAGACTATCAATCCTTCATCCACAAGTCACGATACGCTAAATACGTAGATGGCAAGGGCCGTGAGAGCTGGTCAGAAACCATCGAGCGCTTCATGTCTAACGTAGTAGGGGACAAGGTCGATAAGAAGACTTATGGCGAGATCGAACAGGCTGTCCTAGGCCTAGGTGTGATGCCAAGTATGCGATCACTGATGACAGCAGGTCCAGCAGCTAACCGTGACAACACTTGCATGTACAACTGTAGCTACTTAGCTGTAGACGACATCAAGGCCTTCGACGAGGCCATGTTCATCTTGCTTTGTGGTACAGGTGTAGGCTTCTCCGTTGAGCGTCAGTACGTCAGCAAGCTACCTGAGGTACCACAGCTCTTCGAGAGTGAGACAAACATCGTGGTTAAGGATAGCAAGGAAGGCTGGGCTAAGGCACTGCGCCAGCTTATCGCACTACTGTACTCAGGCGAGGTGCCGACGTGGGACGTGTCTCGTGTACGTCCAGCAGGAGCACCCCTTAAGACCTTTGGTGGTCGAGCATCAGGCCCAGCGCCCCTAGTTGACCTGTTCAACTTCGCTATCACCACATTCAAGGGTGCACAAGGTCGTAAGCTCTCCTCTCTTGAGGTACACGACGTCATGTGTAAGATTGGTGAGGTTGTAGTCGTTGGCGGTGTACGTCGTTCTGCTATGATCAGCTTGTCTAACTTGTCAGACGACCGTATGCGTCACGCTAAGTCCGGTCAATGGTGGGAGAACAATCCACAACGTGCTTTGGCTAACAACAGTGTGTCATACACAGAGAAGCCTGATGCTATGTCATTCATGCGCGAGTGGATGGCACTTGCAGAGAGTGGATCAGGTGAACGTGGTGTCTTCAACCGTCAAGCATCCAAGGCACAGGCAGCTAAGAGCGGACGACGTGACCCTGACTACGACTTCGGGACCAACCCGTGCAGCGAGATCATCTTACGTCCAGCACAATTCTGTAACCTAACGGAGTGTGTGGTACGTGCTACTGACGATATCGAGTCTCTCTCAGAGAAGGTTCGCTTAGCTACTATCCTGGGTACAATCCAATCTACGTACACTAAGTTCCCTTACCTTCGTAAGAAGTGGGCGGATAACACTGAAGAGGAGCGTCTACTTGGTGTGTCTCTGACAGGCATCATGGATAACCACTTGATGACAGCTAAGAACAAAGGATTGGAGAATACCCTTGAACACCTCAAGTCTGTTGCTGTGGCTACAAACGCAGAGTGGGCTGACCGCCTTGGTATTCCTGTTGCTGCTGCTATTACTTGCGTTAAGCCTTCGGGTACTGTCTCTCAACTCGTGGACAGCGCTTCTGGTATTCACGCCCGTCACAGTAAGTACTATATCCGAACTGTTCGTGGCGATAACAAGGACCCCATGACACAGTTCATGAAGGACCAAGGTATCCCTAACGAGCCTGAAGCGTTCAAGCCTGATCAGACTACAGTCTTTAGCTTCCCTGTGAAGGCACCGAAGGGTGCTGTAGTTACTGCTGACCTGACTGCAATCGAGCAGCTAGAGATGTGGCTGATGTACCAGCGCTACTGGTGTGAGCACAAGCCTAGCGTCACGATCAACGTCAAGTCTGACGAGTGGTTCGAGGTGGGTGCCTTCGTGTACAAGTACTTCGATGAGATGTCAGGTGTGTCGTTCTTACCCTTCAGTGAGCACACATACCAACAAGCGCCTTACCAGGATATCAGTAGGTCGGACTATCTTACTATGTCTAAGTTTATGCCTAAGTCTATCGACTGGGAGAAGCTAGCAGAGTACGAGAGTGAAGACAATACAGCAGGTAGCCAGACCCTGGCCTGCTCCGGGGATGTATGTGAGATTGTTGATCTAACTTGACAAACTACTACAATCTGTGCTACTATATGGGAGGTTCCGAAAGGAGTCTCCCTTTTTAACAACAAGAATAGGAGTCATACCAGATGGTGCAACAGAAACCCAAGCCTAAAACAAGAGGAAAGAGGGAGACTACATATAAAGGGGCTGTTAAGAAGAAGACGTCAGGCATTGTCCCTAAGACTGAGAACCAAGGGGAGCTCATCAAAGCTATCAACTCCTCTTCTCAGGTTATTGTATTCGGACCCGCAGGCACCGGTAAGACCTACGTAACCACTACTCTGGCTGCTGACCTGTACACAACTAAGGATATCAACAAGATCATCATCACCCGACCTATGGTATCAGTAGGTAAGGAAATCGGTATCCTCCCTGGGGACCTTAGTGAGAAGACAGCCCCCTGGGCCCTACCTGTACTCGACGTACTCACTAAGCACTTAGGTAAAGGTGCTGTGGAGACTGGGGTTAAGGCAGGCAACATTGAGATGGTACCTCTTGCTTTGATGCGAGGACGTAGCTTCGATGACGCTTTCATCATCTGTGACGAGGCTCAGAACATCACACTCCACGAACTTAAGATGCTGCTCACACGAGTTGGAGAAGGCTCCACTATTGTACTTAATGGTGACGTACAGCAGACTGACTTGAAGGACGGTGACGGTCTTACTAAGATCACACACCTTGCTAAGAAGCATATGCTACCTATCCCTATCGTTGAGTTCAACCTAAACGATATCGTTCGCTCAGGTATCTGTGCACAGTGGGTCAGAGTATTTTACGAGGAGAAGCTATAATGGCTACTAAGAAGAATAAAGACATTGTAGCGGAGCCTAAGCACTACGCACGATGGGTCATCGAACCTATCACCTACATCATGATGAATGGCTTCGAGTTCTGGCGAGGCAACATCGTGAAGTACGCCTCACGTGCTGGCTACAAGTTATACGAAGGTAAGACTCAAATGGAATCTGAGATCATAGACCTTCAGAAAGTGATTAGGTACTCTGAAATGAGGATCAATCAACTAGAAGGAAAGGATAAACTATGAAGAATCCAGTTATACAGATGCTAGTTGCTAATGCAATACTAATAATGGTACTTATCTACAGCACCACGGCTGCCACGGCTTCTACTATACGAACTTTGGACTCCAACACTATCTCCTTTGAAGGTACCGTCGAAGAAGGAGACTCTAAGAGACTCAAGTCTGCAATGGAAGCATCAGGTGCCAATACGGTCTACTTGAACTCCAACGGTGGTGCTGCTGCCGAAGGGTTCCGTATCGGTATCCTACTACGTGATAAGAACGCCACCGCTGTTGTCAAAGACGGTGATGTTTGCCTCAGTGCCTGTGCCGTAGCTCTGCTTGGAGCCCCGAACCTACAGATGGATGGTATCCTAGGCTTCCACGTAGCTTGGTCACCCAGCGCAGGTACTCACAACGAGGGTCTTAAGTCAGGCCAGCTTATTGGTACACTCACATCTAACTACATGTTCACTATGGGCTACACATACCAGCTTATGTACATTGTATCGACTATCACAGACGCTAAGACCTTCTTGATACTTGACCAAGATGATTTGAAGCTGTTTAGAATGGTTGATGGGCAGTACTCAAAGTCGGTGGAGTTGCCTGACCTGTGGCTTTACGAACGGGTTGCTGACCCACTTCGGTTGAGCCTACTCAAGAAAGGATACTGAGATGCTTAGAACTTGGTTTTGGTGGTTCACCGTTAATGTAGGTCTCCTGGGCCTAGCCCTCGGTCAGTACTTCTTTGGACTGGCTGGGTTACTCCTAGAGGCAGACAGCACGTACCTCTCCTTTGTCATCATAGCTATCTCGCTCATAGCTACAGCTTCAATGCTCTTCAAGCAGACCGACGTACACTGGTTTGCCTCTGATGCAGTGCTATCTATCGGTATGGTTGGTACTCTCTTCGGATTCTTATTGGTCCTAGGCCAGAGCTTCGGAGACATCGATACAAGCTCCATAGAGAGCATGACACAGGCTATTAGTACGTTAGCCTCTGGTATGTCTACAGCGCTTGTAACATCCCTTGTGGGTCTCGTTGCATCACTCTGGTTAAAGATGCAGCTAGTTATACTGGAGGGTTGATATGCGAAAGTATAGTTCAAACCTAGCCTTCGTAGATCTTCTATTCAATCTCTTAGTTGGGTTCACTAGCCTCTTTGTTATCGCATTCCTACTTATCAATCCGATAGCCAAGCAAGGTGTTGTGGACCCACCTATCGTTCTCATGATTGAGATGGAGTGGAGTGATGACAGTAAAGTAGACATCGATCTTCATGTCAAAGGACCTGACGGAGAGACAGTCTTCTACGCCAATAAAGGTAACGGTTACATTACCCTCAAGAGAGACGATCTAGGTGCTGTCAATGACACGTTTGTAATCAATGGTAAGAAGGTAGCTGTTAAACGTAACTACGAGATCACCACAATGACAGTACTGCCTGACGGTGCCTACATTGTTAACGCTCACTTCTTCTCACGTCTACCTGGGCCAGAGGACATCAGAGTTAGGGTCACTCAGGTGGTACCCTTCAGTACCGTCTACGAAGGTCAGGTTGTGTTGGATACAAGACAGGAGCGTACTCTACTGGTCTTTAAAGTAGAGGATGGTCTTATCACAGATATCCGCACAGACGTCCAAGTTACGTTACGCCCTAGGGCGGGAAGGAATTGATATGACGTTAATACTCACTGCCTACCTACTGCTCATTGCAGTCACTGTCTTTATGGTATTCTACTCAAGTATCCATTACAGTGTAAAAGGAACAGCACTATCCCTTGCAGTATTGCTAGGGGTGGTGACACAGGCGCACTACACAGATCAACTAGGTAAACCCATCCAAGGCTTCCCCACTGTCGAGTTTGTGTACGTACACCACAACACAGACGGAGATGACATCAATCTCTGGATCTGGACAGAAGACAGAGGCAACCGCCTCTACGTTATGCCGTACTCCCAGGAGACTGCTGAGGAGTTGGAAAAGGCTAAAGCTAAGACTGAGGGTGGACAAGCTACAACTGGTGAGTTCATTGAGCGGGAAGACAACGCGGAAGGAAACCCCGGCCTAGAGCTAGACGATTACCAACCTGATGTAGAGACAGAAAGGAAGTAATATGTTCTTATTCTTTAAGCAATGGAGATACGCACTCTGGGCCTACGCTGGTACTCTCTTTATACTGAGTACTCTTTGGTTCCAAGTTAAGATTGACGTTAAGATCAATGAGTGGTTCGGCTCGTTTTACGACATGATCCAGAATGCACTAACCGAACCTGGCACTGTAACGATGGGAGAGTACTGGACTGGTCTTGCTAGCTTTGGTACCTTAGCTGCCATGTGGGTCGGACTATCCTTGGTGGGCTCCTTCTTCACAGCTCACTTCCTCTTCCGTTGGAGAACCTCAATGGTAGAGTGGTATCACAGTGTATACGACAAGGCTCGTACGATTGAGGGCGCTTCTCAACGTGTCCAAGAGGATACTGTGAAGTTCTCAAGGATCGTAGAGGGACTAGGTACTGCCCTCATTGAGTCGGTAATGGTGTTAGTCGAGTTCTTCCCTATCCTCTTGGGGCTTGGGGCAGGTATTGCAGTTCTATGGTTTGGAGATTGGGAATATGGTTTGGTCACTGGTGCTCTCCTTTGGTCTATCGGTGGTACTCTTCTACTTGTTGTTGCCGGTTACTTCCTTCGTCTTGTGGGTGTTGAGTACGACATCCAAGCCAAGGAAGCAGCTTACCGAAAGCATCTCGTTAAGATGGAGGACGATGGTACACTATCTCCGAAACCTCTAGAAGAGCTGTTTAACGACGTACGTAGCATCCACTTCCGTAGTTACTTCCAGTACTTGAAGTTCAACGTAGTACGGATGGCCTACTTACAAGCCAATGTGTTGACAGCTTACATCTTCTTAGCACCTGCTATCGTAGGTGGTATGATTACCCTAGGTGTCATGCAGCAGATCATTCGGGCATTTGGTCGAGTGGAAGGTTCTATGCAGTTCATCCTTAAAAGCTGGCCAACTATCATCGAGTTGATCTCAGTAGCGAAGCGTTTACGTGAGTTCGAAGCACAGATCAAACAGAAAGGTTAAACAATGCTACAGTTTATAGAGCATCCAGTAGGAGGCTACCACCGAGTAGTTATAGCTGAAGATGATGAAGGTTTCCGAGCCATTGTTGCAATACACAGCGTAGCGCTTGGTGTTGCCTTAGGGGGCTGTAGGGTTATGCCCTACGACACCTTCGAGGACCAGATGTCTGACGCACTTAGCCTAGCCAAGGGTATGACCTACAAGAACTCACTGGCTGGTTTAGATCTAGGGGGCGGTAAGGCTACTATCAACGCCCCTTTAGCTGACCATGAGACATTGAAGAAGTTTGCGGATGTCATGGACTACATAAACAAGGATGAGTTGGTGTACATCACAGCCGGGGACGTAGGTACCGGCCCTGAACAGGTTGCCTACCTGGCCTCTCAGACAGAGTTTGTCAATGGTCAGAACCTAGGCGAGGACAGCGGTTTCGCTACCGCCTACGGTGTGTACATGGCTATGCTAGGTGCTGTCAATTTCACAGGACGGGACATGGCTGACGTATCAGTCGCCATCGAAGGCCTAGGTAAGGTTGGCTCTCGTCTCGCTGACTTCTTACACAAAGCAAGAAGCTCCCTGCGTGTCTCAGATATCTCAGAGGAGTCGGAGATGCTTGCTAAGATTGGCTACAACGCTAAGCCTTACAAGGAACGCTCTGACATTCTACCTGAGATCGATGTGTATGCCCCTTGTGCGTTAGGAGGTTCGGCTGACCTCAAATGCTACAACGAGATGAACAGAGGTTCTATTATCTGCGGAGGAGCTAACAACCAGATACCTAACGATACCTTAGCCGTATCCTTCTTCAAGAAGGGTATAGTCACGGTGCCAGACTACCTAGCCAACGCAGGAGGTGTTATCATCGTATCAAACAACTACCAAGACTTAAGTTGGAAGGACATCGGAGTTTACCGTAAGCTTGTCCAAATCCAACATAAGACATTCGAAGTCCTAATGACTGCTAGGGACGAGGGGATCACCCCACAACAGGTTGCAGATAAACTAGCTGAGGAGCGCATAAATGCTTAATACACTACTTACATCATCCGCTAAGAAAGACACTAAGACTAAAGCTCCAGCTAAGAAGGAGGAGGTACACTGCTGCTGTAAGCAACAAGAGAAAACACCTGAGCCTATGCCACAACCAGGTGCACTCTTACGTGAGAACGGTATACTACTCCTAGTTGACAAGTTCGACCAAGAGAAGATCATGCCTCTTGTAGCAGCTATCTACGAGTATAACCTTATGCCTGAGGAGATGCAACCTGAGCAGATCACATTAGTTATCAATAGCCCAGGTGGGTCAGTGCATTCTGCATTCCATCTTATCGACGCTATGAAGATGTCAGAAATCCCTATAGCGACAATAGGTAAGGGTCTGGTAGCCTCTTGTGGTGTCCTAACGATCATGGCAGGTGATCGACGTATGGTGACACACAACACCTCTGTTATGTCACACCAGTACTCCTGGGGTAGCGTAGGCAAGGAACACGAACTTCAAGCTAAGATCAAAGAGTTCGACATGGCAGGTCAACGTATGGTAGAGCACTACAAGAAGTGCACTAAGAAGTCTGAGCGGTATATCCGTAAGCACCTCCTCCACCCAACTGATGAGTGGTTGACCCCTGAGGAGTGTGTTAAACACGGTATCGTCGATGAAGTTATTGAAACTTACTAAATAGCCCTTGACAAGAGGGGTCTTCTTATGGTATACTCCTTAATAACGACGGTGTTACGGAGATAAAGATGGCCCCTAAACGTAAGAAACCCCCTACTCCATCTCTGGAACAGGAGGCTAAAGCCTTCGTTAAGTCGAAGAAGGAAACACCTGCCGACGTGCCTGAGGTTCTCTCCCCTCTCTCAGCACAACTAGCAGCCTCAGTATTAGCTGGGTTACTAGCGTCAGGTGCTACAGTACGAGCAGAAGAACTCGTAAACGAAGCATATAGGTATGTAGACCTTATACTTCAACATAATAAGTAAGACTAACTACTACTACTATGACTAGCAGCCCCCCTCTTGGTGTAAAAGCCTTGAGGGGGGTTTTTCTTTGTTTAATCGTAGACTTTCTGGTCTACACTCATCCGGTCAACGTAGCCGGTTAGCTCAAGCTGGGTTCTAAGGCTAGTTATCTCTACCTCACTGAGCTCTCCGATAGTCTTATCGAACTCTAACTCAGTCATAGCGGACTCTACATCCCCAACACTGAACTTAGTCATGATGTCGTACTGGTCCCGTAGCGTACTCTGGGGGCCATCATAGTCCACAACCAACATAAACTTAGCAGTCTGGGTTACTTCCTTGATCTTGTCGTCCCACAACATGCGCTGTGTCTTGGTATCCGAGTTACGGAAAGACTCATTCGCCATCTTAGTAGCTGACCAGTCCTCTATAGCCGCGTATACTTGACGCTGGTACTCGTTGACAGCCTCAGGTATCATAAGCTTCTTGTCCTTAGACAAGCCTGAGTTAAGCTTCCACTGGTCAAGACCTAGCATATTCATAACACGCTGAGTTTCAGTCAGGTTCTGTGTACGTACACCTAGGTTCTTAGTGGACTGCTGAGCCTTATCACCGGTAGCACCACCTTGCTTAACAGGAGCATCCCCTTTGCCCAACAGGAAGTTAGCAGTTGTGTCAAGGTATCGCAGGGAATCTCCTACGAACTTGTTACCTTGTGCTGTATCCTTAGGGCTTTGGTCTACACCAGCGAAGATAGCAATACCTGTATCGATAGGCTCAAGTGGGCGTAGGAAGCCACTGAGTGCTTGGGCAGTAATATCAGATGAGATGGTCTGGCCTTCCGCGAGGATACCCTCCATCTCACCAGCAAGGAGAGCTGCACCAAAGTCAGCAAACTCAGCACCTGTCTTATTCAGGTTACGTGTGAGACCTCCAATACCGAAGTCCTTACCGATCTGGGTAATGATCTCAGGAGGTAACTCTTCACCGGCCATCTTGTAGGAGATTACACGCGCAGTTGCCTTAAAGAGTGAGATAGGGTAGTCGTACTGCTGTGACACAACTTGACCGTCTACCACCTTGTCGTAGAGACCTAGGCCCATACGTCTGTTCTCATCTTCATCCTGTGCCATAGACCACACAAGACCCGTGACTACAGCACCACGAGCCATAAGCTCATCGTACCCCATGTCAGCATACTTACCTGACTTCTTAGCTGCGATATTAAGAAGAGGTGTGTTCTTGATACCGAAGTCGATGGTGTTGTTAAAGAAGCGACCAAAAGGTATCATGAAGCCAAGACCAGGGATGTTACGTGCATCCTCGACAAAGCCAGCTAGCTCACCCAACTTAGTGCTGTCCTTATACGACTTAGAGAATGTATTAGCAAGAGTAGCCGTTACAGCATCCATCTCCAACTGTTTATACTCTTTAGTCGCCATGATCTTAACAGCGTTAGGGTCCGTGTAGAACTCATTCCAGCTCTTACCGAACTTGGTACGGAGCAGCTTGTTCATCTGTCCTACATACTCTTGGGACTTAGTGAAGGCGTCCTGAGCATGTACAAAGGTTGCGGACTGAACGTGACCAAGGACTGTGTCTGCTTTGTCTTGGACAAGACCTGCACGCCCTCCTAGTCTAGACATCTGCTCTACTGAGTTAGAGATATCCACACCACCAGACAAGGTACGGTTGAGCTTGTCAAGAGCCCCTGTGTTCTGTAGCAGAGCACTCTTGTAGGCTGCGTAGGTCATGTCAGGGTCAAGTGCGAACTTAACACGATCCTTAGACGCCAGTAGGAGTTGCTTAGCTACGTAGAGCTCCTTAGCACCGCTGTCTGCATAACCGAGTACTGACTTAAAGGTACCTCGTGTGCCCTTATAGAGTGCCATTGTAAGATCAGTGCTGATATCCAGACCTGCAGCAGCACCGTAACCCAGCACGTTAAGCGCTGACGTAGAGGGGTGAGAAACAAGAGTACGGATGAACTTGTTCTGAGTCTCAGTCAGGTTAGCAGTAAAGACACCTTTACCACTGTAGCGGTCCTTACTTAGCTTGATGTCGTCAATCAGGTTGAGACCCATAGCTTCATCGAAGAACTTATCAACGTCTAAGTCAGCTACGCTTACATCAAGACGCTTAGCAACCTGCATAACACTGTTCATGCTACGAGCACTTGCGTTCATCTTGTTAGCGAAGGCATTACCAAAGGCTTCAGGTGTGACTTTGCCCTTAACCTTAACCCCAACTGCATCACTTACAGCTGACAGGATGCCATCAATGTCTGACTGGTCCAGCTCTTCCTTCATGAAGTCAGCAAGCCAGTTAGACATCTTATCGTCTTCACTACGCTTAGTGTAGAAGTAACCACCCTCTTGCATGTGCTGGGCTAAGCCCTTCAGCTGGACGTTACCTTCCGCATCGTTACGACCAAGTAGGAGATCGATAAAGAAGTCAGTGTCACCGTCAGTGAGTTCCTCACCATTCTTAACCTTAGTAAGCCAGTCAGTCTCACCAGCTACGTCGTCCTGTAGAGATGAAGCCCAGTCTTTAATAGAGGCCTGGAGGTCCTTAGCAATCTGCTTAGGGTCAGCCTTCTCTACTGTCTCTGACAAGAGAGCCGTCCCAGACGTACCACGACGTGCTACAAGACCTGCTTGAACACCACCCATAGCTATTGCGGACAGGGCAGCGATACCAACAGCACTTTTGCTGATCTCATCTTGGACATTAGTGTCAACAAGACTACGCTGGTAAAGGAACTCAGTACCAGAGTTGATAGCGGCATCAGCGATTGTTGTAGCAGCCACCTCTTTGAGGCCAGCATTAGTCATAACACGCTGCATACCCTTGTTAGCTGCCATCTTCGCAGAGAACTCAGCAACCTCAGAAGCACCCTGTACTGCAGCTTGTGTAGCAGACTTACGTAGGACCTCTGTACCAGCTTTAAGGGCGACCTCACGGGAGGCACCCTTCATGAGCATCCTAGACACCTCACGCTGAGCTATCTTCTCTACAGCCTTGGAGCTTGCCCTGATCGTAGTACCTCCTACGACCTTACCGAGGCCCATTGATACGACGTTAACTGGGTCGAGTACGACAGAGGATGTGTAGTCTTTAATAGCTTCCCCGAACTCACCCCAAGAGACGTTGTCTCCGGTTATGTTCTCCATGCCTTCAAAGATAGCATAAGCTTTACCAGCCTTAAGGAGGCGAGTAGGATCATCCTTGACGTCCATAAGGTAGTCTGCCTCAGAGATGACACGAACAGAGTTACCGCCCGCGTTACCACGGCGGTTGTTCAAGAAAGTGTCTACAATGTCTTCCCGAGCTTTACCCTTTACGGCTTGGATACCATAACGGTCTTCTACGTACTCGTAGATAGGGTTATAGAGCTCAGGACGGTCAGACAGATCATTCTCAGAGTATGTAAAGGCCTCAACGCCCTTAGGAAGCCCTACAAGGCCCTCTGGAGGGGTCTCTTCAGTTCTGGTAGGGGTACGCCCCTCATCGATAGGTCTGGCCCACTCAGGGACGTCTGAGGAGGTGGGAGTAGGAGAGGCCTCTGGGGCCTCCCTCTGTTGTACAGGCTGAGCCCACTCAGGTATCTCAAGATCACTAGTAGGTGTAGCAGTAGGAGAGGCTAGACGGTTGATCCGTTCTTGATCGTCCTCCAGCAACTCGACTGGTTTTGCCCAATCGGGAATGCCTGACATTATAGACCTAACCCTTCCAACACTTCTGCTATCTTCTCTTCACCATACTTCTCGACTAGGTTACTGAGGATACCTTCATCTCCAGAAGCAACAGCTCTCTTAAGACGATAGACCTCAGACCGGTTCAACTCAGGTGCTGGCTCTGGCTTACGCTTACGCTTCTTGATATCAGGCTCAGTAATTCCCATGCGGTCAGTCATGTTCTTAATCTGAGTACCTACTGGTGTATCCTCAGGATTCCCACCTTGGCCTAGGCCTGTCTCGTGTGCGTCCATAGCTGTACCTGTGACAGAGAGACCACCTTTAGCGTTGTCTGTAGCACGCTTGATGACCTCTTGCAGGACTGGCTTCGGGATATCAGCGCCCATCTCGTACACTAGTTCCTTAAGATCATCTCTGAACTCAGAGAGCTCTGTGTTGGTAGTTGGGAGGTTAATACCCAGTTCCTCTATCTCTTCTAGAACAAAGTCTACACTCTTCTCAAACTCCTCAGGAGACTCGAAAGTGTCAGGGATATCAGATAGGTTTTCAACACCCTCTTCAAGGTCTACGTCAGGTGTCTCCTCAGCACGTGTGAACTTTATTGGATCACCTTCTACTGCAGCCTCTTCTAAGTTAGAAGCCTCGTTGAAGAGACGGTCGATGTCTGTGTCCATGTTGTCCTCTGGGGGTCTTACATAGCCAGTACCCCGGAAGCCGTCTCCATTAACAGTCTCCGGTCCAGTACCTTCTACTGCAGCCGGAGGAGTCTCTGGTCCAGTACCTTCTGTGACAGCCGGAGGAGTCTCTAGAGGGGAGATCGAATAAGTTACACCACCTACCGACGCTTTACCTGTGAAGCCTTCAGCACGGGCGGCAGTTACCTCATCCCAGTCCTTGAACACAGTAACGCCTTTAGGTGAGCTTTGGGTGACAGCAGCTTGAGGCTCAGTAGGAGTAGCTTGAGGCTCTCTACCTCCGTAGTAGCTGCTAATGACGGGGTTGTCTTCCATGTTGTACTGCTTAACAGCACCTGAACCATAGCCGTACTTAGCTAGGATGTCAAGACCCTGTGTTTTGTTCTCTTTACGCTCAAGCATACCGAGAGCCTTTTGCACCTCTGCCTTCTCAGCACCTGTAAGGTTAGGTAGAGCACGGTAAGCATCGACTTCCACAGCATTCTCCCAAACTGGAAGCTGCTTAGACGCATCATCAATAGAAGCTGGGGAGTCTGTCTGGATAAAGAGTTGCTTAGTTGGCTTATAGTTACGCATAGCCATCATACCTTTGATGAACGTATCCTTGTCCCCTAGGCTCTCATCACCACTTACAAGACTATCAAGGAACTCCTTAGCTTCAGCCTCACCCTTACCCTCGGTAGCACCTAGGTACTTGAAGTACTTTGGCACATCCGTCAGATCAATCGTGTTACCTTTCTTACCCTGTGCCTCTACAAACGCCATGATAGTCGCTTGAGCACCAGGGGATTTAGCGGCTGCTTGGAAGAACTCAGACTTCTTAGTGTCTTCGTCTAGGTTCTTGAACTCAGCTTTAAACAACAGTGAGCCTTCCTTCATAGCCTCAGTACTCAAGGTAGTGGAACCTTTACCGGACGTAGAAGTCGAAGATGAACCCCCACCAAGACTACTCGATAAGCTTGTTGGGATCATCTTAAGTAGGTCAGATGTACGACTAATCTCTAGTTCGTCTTCCTTAAGCTTCATTGAAGCCGCCCACTGCTCATCACTGACGCCTGCACGTTCAACCTGGAACCTAAACTGTTCTAGTCTATCTGCACGGTTCTGGGCAGCTACTTCATCACCTACCAGATCACGTTCCTTGCTGTATAGCTCATTCGCAATAGCACGAGCCTCCGCACGGTCCATCCGTAGGTCAGCTATGACATCACGTGACTGATCGTACTTAAAGGATTTAATACCTTGGTTGAAGATACGGTCAGCGTTCGCCTGAGCTACATCAGCTTGGTCCTTAGTGAAGTTCAACTTGTCTATCTTTAAGGCCCATTCACGCTCTCCGTACTTATCTTCACGTTCAAAGGTACGGTCGATGTTGGACTGACTACGCTCAGCCTCACTCTGTCTCCACTCACGGTTAGCTTTAGTGTTATCCAAGGTTGCGTCGTAATTCAACTGCCAACGGCGAGCAGCTTCCTTAGCTTGCTCTGCAGCTGTCTTCTGCTGTGACTCGTAACGTGCGTCCGCAATGGAATCACGGCCACGTGAGTAGTCTCGAGCTTCTTTACGCGCAGCCTCTGCTTCAGCTCGAGTTGCTTCACGTTCTTTCTTAGCATCCGCATCAGCGAAGCCACGTGCTAGTCCTGCCCAGAAACTCATACTACTTCTCCCTTAGGGCGAGCCATGAGGCCAGCTGGTTTAACTTCAGGCTCCATCGGCATCGGCTCTTCTACCTGCGGTTCGACGGAGTCTTCCTCCATCTCTGCTGCATCTTCAGGCTCCATATCGAGGTCAGCTAGCATCTTGCGAGCCTTATTCTCGTTGATCTGGTAACGGATATCCTCACGCTCCTCAGAGTCATCAGGAAGACCTTCTTCAAAGTCGATTTCCAACCTCTCAGCAGTACCTACAATGAACTCATGGATAACTGGTGCAATGATCAAGGAGATATCAATATTGTGACGTCCTTCCATCACAGCACCCCGTAGGAGCCCCTCAGTGAGCGATACAACGTCCATCCCTAGTTCTAGCATATCAGCTAAAGCCTCTAGGCGATCAGGCTCTGAGAGGCGTTCTAGGTGCCACAGAGTGGCCTCTTCTGCGTTATTCATCTCCGGTGGGTTTTCGTATGGAGCATTCTTTGGCTCAGCAGTCAGGGACTGTCCAGGGATAATCATTTAGTTAATCCTTCTTAATTCATTATTAGGCTTGGTATCAGAGGGACCAGAGGCCACTGCCATCTCGATACGAAGCTGCACGTGCTTTACGGTGTTTTGCAGCTGGGCGCAGGAAGTTAGTAACGATAGAGGCTCCCGCCTCCCCTGCTGTCTTTGTATTCTTAATCTTATTCCAAGCGCTTTTCTCATTGGTTGCAAGTTCCACCATCAAGGCATCTAGTTGATTATCTAGGGACCAGTCGTTCCCGTACTTAGACTCGTATGCCTCTCTACGAGAACCTGTACGTTGGTATAAGCCCTTGCCGAAGGTTCCGTGTACGTTAGCCTCAGCTTCTGTAATATCTAACTTAAAAGCTGACTCATCTCGGAAGTTAGACATAAAGCCTTGGGCAATGTGAGGTTTCATACCACGTTTTATAAGACCGTCATAGATCGCTGTCTGGTCCGCTGATACGCTACGGCCACCTTGGGGTTCGGATCGGGTTCTGGAGCGGGGTCTGACCCTCTTCTCAGGTGCAGCTTCAGGGCTACCTCCAGAGTTACCTTCAGAGTTACCTTCAGGGCTACCTCCAGAGTTACCTTCAGGTCGAGCCTGAGGTCGAATACTACCTCCAGAGCTATCTTCAGGGCGAGCCTGAGGTCGAAGGCTACGCATCAACCCCATACCGAAGCCTTCACCAGAGTCAGACTCAGGTTCTGGTCGAGCTCTAGGACGCATGAGACCTTGAGCAGCGTCAGCTGCCTGCTCTTCTGCTGACTCCACCTTAAACTTACTACCTACTGAGTCTAGTCGAGCCTCACGGGCCTGAATTGCCTCACGTGCTTTCTCCAAGTTTCTGAGGTAAGCGCCTTTTCCAACGTCATTCATCTATAGTCTCCTTAAGATCCACCACCAAATAGAAGGCGACCGGCTAGGTAGCCCAGTCCTTCCATGTTTTTCTGCTTATTAGCCTGCTCCGTCTCCCACTTAGCCAAGCCTATCTGCTTGTCAGCAAGGAAGACACTGAGGGCACGGTCTGTAGCACTTTCGGACTGACGGAAAGCATAGTCCATAATGTCACGCTCACGTTGCCAGACTGTCTCTAGGGAGGTCATAGTGAACTGATTAGCAGCTCGGGCTTGCTCCATCAGGGATTCGTTATTAGCAGCTGTGTTGATGGTGGTTGTATTCTGACGCCACTGGGCGTTAGCCTGGGCGACTACCAACGCATTCTGAGCGTTGAACTGGTCACGCTGAACCTCCATACCTGCGTTAAACTGCTGCACTTGTGTAGCCATGTTAGCAAAGAACTGATTAGTCTGGTTCTCACTAGCAGCGTTGAACTGCTTAGCTGCATTCTCAGCTGCTTGGTCACTGAAGATAGCTTGGATGTTCTGCTGTGTCTTGAACATGCTTGTCTGCTGAGCGAAGTCCATGTTCTTCATGTCCATTGCTAGGAAGGACTGGGCATTCATGACAGCAGCTTGCTGACGGTTACTCAAGTTAGCCAGGTCCATCTGAGACATAGCAGCAGCATCTGACATAACCTTAGCATTCTTAGCGTTAAGGTTAGCTAGGTCTACTGTCTGAGCCATACGAGCATTCTCAAGAGCTATTTGCTGCTCAGCTGTGAAGTTCATATTAGCAATATCAGAAATCTTAGAGGCGTTGGCTACCCGTGTCTGGAAGTCCTGTGTGAACTTCATACCAAGGAAGCCTGCACGTTGCTCAGCTGCGAACATAGCAGTCTGTTGACGGTTAGATAGGTTCTGTGACTCGAACTTAGCGAAGGTCTGTGCGTCAGCCATAGCGATAGGCACTGCAGACTCCATAGCAGCTTGGATCAAAGCCTGACCAGCCATACTTGAAGCACCGAGACCACGAGCAGCCATTGCAGCCGTCGCGTTACGAAGGGCTCCAGCGGCCCAAGGAGGAGGTGCTCCAGCATCGAAGTCAGCCATGAGCTCTGTCATCTGACCTTGTACTGTAGCCTGCTGAGATGGATTAGCTGTAGCTGCTTGTATATCAAGAGCTTCGTCAACAGCAGCCATATCAACTGCAGTGCCTGAGATCATCTCACCAGATTGAAGGGTACGCTGTGCAGCAGGGGCGACAACCTGCGACTGAACAATCTGATCAACATCGAGGCCAAGACTTGACAGTTGGCTAGTATCTCCGGCTTGAGCCTGTACCATCGCTGCAGGGTCCACAGAGCCTTGTACAGCTTGAAGACTATCTGTCTCTGCTGCTACACCAGAGGCGGCAGAGGTAGGGTCCACAGCGCCCGCGTTGAAGGCGTCAGGATCAGTAATCTGAGGCGCATCTTCTGTCAGCTGGCCAGTACCGGCATCAAGTTCAGTCCCAGTTGTAGTTGGATCTATCAGTGCTGGAGTAACAGTAGCAGCAAGAGACCCTGGGTCTTCCATAGAGGTTTTCTGAAGGTCAGCAGCAGCAGCTTGAGTCGCCTTTGACTGTTGAGAAGCTAATTCTTTAGCTAACCGAGCATCACGCTCGTCCGGGGTCTCACCCGCCTCTACGATCTCTTTAGCATCAGCCGCTGCTTTAACACGGGCAGCAGCAGCCTTCTCAGCTGAAGCTATCTTCTTAGCGTGAGCAGCAGCCTTCTCAGCTTCTATCTGTGCCGGAGTCTTGACAGGAGCAGAGGAGCCTTTACCTCTACCGCCACCGCGGGCGATATAGCTGTCAAAGCGAGTAGTTGGCATAAAGGGGTTATATAGCATCAGATAGTCTTTCTATGTAACTTATGTCTATCGTAGAACCGACGAAAGTGGACCGTAGCGGTGGTTCCATATAGTTCTTTATGTAACGTTCGGAGGTCTCTGTAGACCTTTCGGGTGTGACCGTAAGGTGCTATGAACTCGATGACCCAGAGTTGGTAGTCACTACCTGGGTTCTCCAACAAGTAATCCTCTTCTTGTAGTCGATACTCGTCGTTGAGGAATAGATTGGCTTTAGTAGGTGAGAGCCAACACCATGTAGCTAACCCGATAGGCTTACCGCCTTGGTAGAATAGCCTTAGCTTATTATGTTCTATTGGGTATAGTAGATAGGAGATTACTTCTTCAGGTGTATACCTAGAGTGAGTATCACCTATCTCTAATAACCTAAGACCATCTAGTACTGCTTGGTACTTATCGATTACCATTAGTATACCTATATATTACCGGGGGGCGACCTTAAGTCTTATTATACAGGTATTTGACTGATCTGTCAAGTACTTTCTTTAGGTATTGATGCTATGGCCTAGTGGGCCACGTAACATCGTGAGGAAAGCCTTCTTGACCTGTGACATTAAGCAAGTCAAGACGATACTGTGCCCAGTCATCTTGCTCCTCCGTAGTAAGATCTGCCCAGCGCAGTGGATTGCTAACTAAAGGATCTACTTCGGTGCTTAGTTTACTATTTCGGATAGACCGCACTCCCCCTGCCGCTTCTGCATCTAGCTCCTCTTGAGTAGGAGGTACATAAGCTGCGAAGTCTGTACCAACTAGAGCCATAACTTCGTCGTTGTTGATGGTTGTGTCAGTGTCTTCAGGGTTAACGGCGTACTCTATCCACCCAAACTCAGGATGGTTAATCTCTACATCCATTACAAGGTTATCTGAACTTAGTGATGCCGCATTGCGGACTTGTGTGATTGTAATACTCATTTAAGAAATCCTTACAAAGAGGTTAGCGGAGTAGATAGGAGTCCCGCCAGTTTGAACAAGTGTCCTGTGGTTGCCCATAACACGCCACGTACCTGATGCGGTGGAAGTGTTACTAGTCCCGGTGATGGTACCAAAGCCGTCACCTTCGTCATTCAGACGGCGTAGGTTGCTGCCCGAGGTAGTGGACCCGACGCCAACATTGTCTACAGTACATGAAAAAGAAGCGTAAGTACCAACTGCTCCATGAGAAGTGCTTTGCCCGCTACTTGGTGTATCCCATGTGAATGTTCCATCACCGTCAGAACGAAGGTACTGTGAAGTAGTACCATCACCCGTCACTTTAAGGTTGTCTGCATCGACAACATCAGAAGCAATAGTAAGAGCGTCTGAGCCAGTAACTTCACCGGTATGTGTAGCGTTAGAAGATACGGCAATCCAATCGTAGTCTGAGCCATTGTAACTCAAGACCTGCCCGGATGTTGCTGTTGAGTAGTTGAGGTGCGTGTCCACATCAGAGTCAGTGTAGCCTGCAGGTAGACCTGTAAGAGACGATCCATCACCAGAGAAAGATGTGGCTGTCACAGCGCCAAACGTAGGGCTGTCATTAGGCTGCACTGCACTGTCAGCTGTAGTACCCTGTGCTGCTGTAGCATAGGCAGTCGAGGCTGTAGTTGCAGCTGTTCCAAGACCCAATGTAGTGCGCGCATTGCTTGCAGCAGCGTCATCAATAAGGCTAGCACCGAAGGTAGAGATTGTAGTTGAAGCTGGAAGGGTTAAGGTCTTAATGTCAGCATCGACTTCACTATCCATGAGAGCACCTGCAGCCGTCACGTTAGTTGTATCAGTAACGTCTGCACCAGCCTCAATACCGTCTAACTTTGCACCATCTACTGACAAGTCTCTACCGTCTACTGTACCTAACGCTGGCATTGTAATGCTACCAGTCATGGTTCCACCAGCCTTAGGAAGAGCATTGTCCGCTGTAGTACCCTGTGCTGCAGTAGCATAAGCAGTTGAGTCTGTAGTCGCAGCTGAACCTAACCCAAGGGACGTGCGAGCAGTTGCCCCACTCTCAGCAACCCAAGCTGTACCGTTACCTACGATGAAGTTACTATCTGTGTTAGCTAAGGCGGCAATAGCTGTCAGATCTGTGTCTAACGGTTGCTTAGCGTCTAACTGTGTTTGAATAGCGGAGGTGACCCCGTCTGTGTAGTTAAGCTCAGTTACAGAAGCTGTAATACCGTCGAGAGCATTCAGCTCATCTACAGTAGCTGTGATACCAGCAAGGGTGTTTAACTCACCTACAGTAGCTGTAATACCGTCAAGAGTGTTCAACTCAGCTGCAGTAGCTGTGACAGCTGTCCCACCTAGGTTAAGGGACTCAACGTATGCAACATTAAATGATGCAGCTGTCTTACCTAGATCGTACGTAGCGTCAGTCTTAGGGTACAGTGCAGTGCCGTCACTTATATACTCTTGCGCTGGGCCTGTTAGAGTGATAGCTCCGCCTTCAGCAGTTGTGCCGTCGTGGGTGTGGCCAGTGCCATTTGCAAAAGCATCTACAATAGCATCGAACTCACCGTCGAGATCAGCTGCATCAATTACGTTACCATTCGCAATGTTATTGGAGGTATCGTTACGTGTATATCCTACGCCCATGTCTTACTTCCTATCGTTGTTAGAGAATTCGAGTAGAACAGTGTCTACTACAAAGGGAGGGTTAGCTGCTGATGAGAACTCGTACTGCAATGATACAGTAAAGAATGAACCAGTTGCTTGTGTTTCAATGACTGTCTCAGGGTCACCTCCGTAGTCAACATCATTAAAGATAGCTGAACCAAACACCGAGAAAGAACCACCACCGACCAAAGGCTGGACCACATCAGGTCTCTGAAAGTCATACTTAAAGGTTAGAGTACCATTTACGTCGCCTTCAGGGTCGTAGTATGTTGTAGCTTTGTAGAGTGTCTTACGAAGCCTTGGATCATTGATAGCCATAAAAGGGGTGTAGAAGGCTGCTGGTATGGTTGTTCCATCAAAGGTATCACCTGCCTCCAGCTCATACACGTATCCAGTTTCTCCACAGAAGAGTACAGTCTCCGAACTTCCAGTAAATATAGATACAGCTCGGTATGCTTTAATACCCTTTGTCTGGCCCCACGCGAAACCAGAGGCCTCTTGGTCTGAAAACTGAGTACCAATATATCCAACAGTTGACGACTCAGACCCACCTGCTGTGAAACCAATGATACGGTATTGTGACTTACCCCGTACTACTAGTGACACAATGTTTGAGTAGTCTGAACGAAACTGTGTAATGTTGTCTTGAATGTTACGTGAAGCTAGTGACAAGTTAAAGTCACCGATACGCGCGGTTGCACCTAGAAAGCGAAGACCGTCAGGTCCTAGGAAAAGGACGTCACCACCAACTTCTTGGATAGAGTCTGGCTCAGAGCAACCTAAGTCTTCAGAGATTTCACTTAATGTAAAGTCAGCAATACTAGTACCAGTTAGTTGGTGGATAGTGTGCTCAGTAAATACAATCAACTTCTCACGGAAGGAGATTAACCCAGTGATGTTTGACGGTAGCTGGATGATCCCAGCACCTGTCGCTGAGCTGAAGTCACTTTGAGAGAAAGGTGTACTGAAGACCAGAGCACTACCGTTACCGAAGAACAGGTGGTCGTTGTGACTAACCACGGTATCAGCGCCCAGGAGGTCTTCCGAAGAGCTAACAACAGTAAGAGCTTCAGATGGGCCCCAGACTACAGGGTAATTCACTCCATCAACTATAACAGTACGTTCAGTGCCATCAAAGTTAAAGTTAGCAAAGCGGCACTTGGACGCACCTGACATACTTGCACTTAGGAAGACAATAGCTGCGTCATCGGCAGGGGATGAAGACAGGGATGGGTAGATACTTAAGGTACCAGCTCCAGAAGAGATTGTTGGCGCTGACAGGACCGTATAAACCTTCTCCACACCATCTATTGTGAAAGTATCCCCAACGTGGGGTATGTAGTTGTCACTGTCGATACCATCTACCGCAAGGCTTGCACCCGTCTGCGAACCACCATTAACTAGAACGGTACCGTAGGACGGTGCTGACTCGTTAGACCATCCAATCCCAGTCCCGGACCACAAACTACCACTACGGTGAGCTAGTACGGTACTAACTCCATTCGATGTGTTGTGGAAGAGATGGAGACCCTCGATGTTCGATGTCTTATTAGTGAATGTAATAGATGCCTTATCGGCAGGGGACGAAGCTAGAGAGGCTGTAAGAGTCAGAGTAGCTTCTTTATTGATTGAGCTGTAAGACACCCCACCTGTGTCGATTACGTAAGTCCCTGAGACGCCGTCAATAGTGAATGTATCAGCATCCAAGGGAGCCTCAAACAGGTTACCTACAACCAAAGCAGTCCCGGTCTGCCCACTCCCCTGTACAACAGTCTCACCAAACACAGGGACAGCGTTTGAGTCATACTTAGTGTACCCATTAATACGTCGATAACCACCTTTAACAGATGGTTCGAAGTTTATAAGAGAACGAGCTGAGCCAGGTGCTTTAATACCTTGCTGCAGTCTTGACATATTATTGACAAGGCCACCTTTTAACTCAAGTGGAAATGCTTCCCAACCTGTAGCCATTAGGATATCCGCTCATTTAGAGTTGACCGCCCACCGTGGACACGGGTGTCGTATACGTACTCAAACCGGTTGATATAAATAGCTCTCATGTTTTTAATACCTTCTTTGAACTTCTCCAAAGACATCATTGCTGATTGATTATCATTGCGGAATATCTGAACGTAATACATAGCTCCGTCCACAATGATGTGACGGTAAGCCTCGGGCACTTCCGGTACGTCTGAGTGTAAGATTAGATCGACAGGGAGGGAGTAGGACTCGTAGACTAGTTCGTAGTCTTGGTCAGGAGAGGGGTACACAATGTACTGATTCCCAGGGGCTCTGATGATGTACTGTGGTAACTTGCGTATACCTGTGTCAGATGTGTTATACTCATCATCTACGTACTTCCCAAGGTACTCCTCGTAGTCCATCACTTTCAACATCTTAGTCTCATTACCGAACGTAGAGTTACGTTTAATACGGAATGTGTTAAAATCAATGGTCTTTGTACTAGCAGGGTAGTCATACCTAAGATCGCCTGCTGTGAGTGTATCTTCTTGTTCAACGAAGTTAAAAGGCCATTGAAATGCCTCTTGGTTCAACAATCGGATAGAAGAGTTAATAGCGTCTTTAGCTGTGTTATAGTAACCAGTAGCGGTAGGGAAGTTAGACGAGGTCAACTCAGTCTCATTCACACGGCGGCTAAGATCATTTACTAAGTTAAGGTAATTGTAAGCCATTCTTATCTTTCCTTAACTGGAAGTTGAATTACGCGCTCTGCCACCAACACTGTGTTGTACGTAATAGCACATGTGACTTTATAAGTCTTGTTAGCTGCGCCATTCGACCAACGTGCGGTTGCTACAGTGCCAGTGTTTGTCTGGGCACCTAAGGTGAGCCCGTCGACGGTTTCTGTAGTTGACACCGCTGTCTTAACGCCATCAGCGTCTCTTATGTACCACTGGACGGAATCTATTGTGTATGACCCAAGGAAACGTGACCAGTCTATAGTGTAATCCTGAATCTCATCGGGGTCTTTAAAGGGCCATTTCATTACGCTGCGATCCTTATCTGTCTATTCTCTGGAGGTACTATCACTTGATTACTATAATCCTGTGGACCAACTAGAGCCTTTGTGTTTTGTTCTGGTACGTACACTGTAAAGTCTGTGTCTTGTTCAAAAGGCCCTAACTCCCAGATAGAAGGTGTTGCAGACTCAGACGTAGTCTCAGTCGGAGTTTGTAAGAAGACAACACCTGTGACTTGAGCAGGGTTTGTAACGTCAGAGCTTGACTCTACACTAGACGAAAGAAGGGTGTGTGCCTGTTGTACTGGTACGGAGGTCACACCTGGCGTCGACTCTACTGATATTGCGAAGAGTTCATTACTCTCCTTACAAATCGGTATTGAGACTTCCGGTAAGCTCTCTGACCCGACACTCGTTAGACTATGTAGTTGACGAGGGGTGGGTAATGTCAGGGTTGTAGGGGCCTGTACATCGGTAGCATCCAGTATGTTTAGTTCGTCTATTTCTGGGGCAGTCACCTCAGGGCTAGACTGGGTTACTACACTCAGCAGCATTTGGACCTGAGTTAGACCTGGTGCAGTTACCTCAGTGCTAGCCTCAACACTAGTTGCTGCTAGGTTATGGGTTTGAGATAAAGAGACACTTGCAGTCTCACTGCTAAACTCAATACCTGGTGCTGTGTAAACAGCTTGACCATACACTGACGTATTGTAGGCGTTACTACCACCTGCTTTTAATATATGATCAGCCATACCTTGTGAGCTCTACTTAAGCGTCACGGATAGTGATTGAAACAGCATCCAATGAGAAAGTGTTACCTGTTGTAACAACCTGGGAGGCAGACAAAGCACCAGTTGCGAATAAGATAGAGGAGTTGTCGGTAAGTGCCCAGAAAGCAGCGGTACCGGTACCTGTGACAGAGCCAGCAGTGATAGTCGGTACGATAACGCGACGACCGTCAGTAACACCGTCCGTGGGGGCTCCTGTGTTTACAGTGTCGTTACCAAGTGTGTAAGTCGCAGTAGCTTCAGTGTATGTAGTGGGTTCAGTTGAGCAGATATCTAAACGAATACCATTCGTATCGAGTACAGCTAGACCGTTATCGAAAACGGTATCAGCAATAAAGGCCATGTTGTATTCCTGTGAGTAGAGGGGAAGGGAAGAGACCCCCGAAGGGGCCTCTAACTAGTCTTATGCGAGTGTGTCGCGGTCAACCTCAGCAGCGTTCTTGGTGTTCTCGTTGCAATCTACAACGATAGCCCAGATACGCACGGTAGCAGCAACAAGACCAGCACCAGTAACAGCCAAGACAGCGTCGATAGTGTCGTCAGCAGATACGAAGCTAGGAACTACACCACCAAGGATGGTGCCAGCAGCTTTAGCTTGCATGTCAACAGCTGCTAAGTTAGCAGTTACGCCGTCACCAACAGCAACAGTAGCGGAAGTAGCGGCAGAACCAGCTGCAGTTACGAACTCGATACCGGAAGCGATGACCATAGTGTTAGCCAGAACGGCTGGACCAACAGTGGTGCCAGTAGCAACACCGAGGGTTGTAGTCTTTTCGACCATATAGGCCTTAGACTTAAGGGAAGATGATAGAGCCATTTAAGAATCCTTTCAAGATGTATGACTAACAGAAAGAGGTACCCCAGTCACCCAGGGTACCTACTGTCTTACGCAAGGTTGTACTTGGCAGTTACGAGAGCCTCTGGGCGCAGAATCTTACGACCATAGAGGTGCATACCACGGACGATGTCAGCAAAGCTGTCAGGGTCACGATATGTCTCTGTCTTGTTGATCTGCTCAGCAGTTGCTACAGCGGAGTCATGACCACCAACGATAACACCGTAGTCAGTGTTCTGGTTAGCAGTACCAGTTGTAGCAGCACCACCACCGACGCTTGGCAGGTTGTTGGATACGTACACGCGGAAACCGTTCCACTTGTTCATAACCAGACCGTTGCGAAGAGCACCAGAGTCACCGAAGTCAGCATTCAAGAAGCGGCTATCTTCGTCCATCAGTACTTCAAGCATAACTGGGTCAATAACGATCCAGCGGCCATCCTTGTCAACGTTCTGCTGGTCGAGCAAACGACCCATACGGTTGATCAACATAACAGGAGAAGCGTATGCTGTTGGCAGAGCTGTTGCACCTGGGAGGCGAGCAGCAACTGGGATCGAGTGATCCGCAGCAGAAGCAGTTGAGATGTTACCGAAAGAAGACTTGATGAGCTTCATGGAAGTCAGCAATTCGTCTGCACCAGCAGTAGAAACAGCAACAGTACCGTTTACCTGGTCGTTAACAGTGTCACCAGCTGCGTGCAGAGCAGACTGCTTGTAACCGGAAAGGTAACCAAGGACTTCCTGGTCAAGCTGGTCAGCCAAGCGGTATGCCGCACGGTTTGTAGCAAGGTCCATAAAGTTAACGTGGCTGTGTGCCTCTTCGATGTCGTCGATCTTGAAAGCAAAGTAGTTAGCTTTGTCTACAACGAGGGAGAAGTCTTCGTCGTCAAGGTCCTGTGCTGCGATCTGTGTACCACGTGCGTAGGAGCTTACAGAGATCTCAGGCTCTTTGATGATCTTAACAGTATCACCCTGTGCTGAGATTTCACCGAAGTAGTCGGAGTTAGTGATGTCATTACAGATAGCCTTCTTGCGGAATGCAAGCTGGACTTTCTTGGAATAGATAACACTTGAGAAGTTGCCATTAGGCAGGTTGCCGTGACCGGCAGCTGATGCGAAAGCCATTGAGATATCCTCTTCATTGTTTGGCTTGATAAATAGAGGTACGTGTTTAGTTAGAGTACCTCAGTTAAGAGAACCTAAACAATCTGGATAAGGGGCTGAGTGTTTCGAGGGTGCTGTATAGGGCAGCTTGCCAGCTTAGCTACACAGGGCCTGTACTTATCAGGTAATTCTTAAAGATTATTAGTGTTCAGGGAGCCCTTTAAGGGCCACTGTAAGGGTTGCCTAGGTATCCAGAGGTGGGGCTAAGCAAACTCCTACAGTTATACCATACTCATTTCTTGATGTCAAGATGTTATTTGAGTAAGGGGTCTTAGCGTGCTTTACCGGAGATGTCATAGACAAACTTACCGGACTGCATCGCTTCTTGAATCTCGTCGTAACGATCCTCAAACTCTTTATCAGTCATCTTAGAGACCACTGATTCTTTCAACATACCACCAGCACCTGTATCATCTACAGCTGGGCGGCTACGCTTAGATACAGTCTTAGCTGCATCTTTAGCTTTACTCTTCTTAGCGGAGGGTGTCAGGCCATTGTCGACCTTGTAGAGGTCAAGGACACGGACAACACTTGCAGCATCGTCTGAGTTCTCATAAAGGGCATCACGTACCCACTTAGGCTGTTCCTCAACCCAGTCATGGAAGGTGTCGGAGTCACGTAACTCATCGAAGTCACTATGGGCTTTACGGATGGTTGTCTCAGCCTTAGTGCGCTCAGCTTCGTAGTTAGCCTCGTCGAACTGACGTAAGCGGTTCTCAGCTACTGCAAACTTCTCATCGGCCTTCTTAGACGCAATGGTCTCCACGATAGCAGCTACATCAGGGTACTCTCTAGCCCACGCCTCGATGTCCTCATCAGACTTAGGGGCACGGAGTTTGGGAGATGTAGACTCAGCCTCTTCCAGCTTACTCTTCCACTCCTTCTCCTTCTCGGCCATGTGACGGCGTAGATCACCGTACCGTTTCTTGAAGGACTTCTCTTCACGGCTAAGGTTCTCATCAGACTCCTCAGGAGCGTCCTCTACAGCCTCAGTATCCCCTTCCTGGGCCTCAGGTACCTCTTGTACCTCTTCGGCCTCCTCAGGGTCCTCTCCGTGGCTCTGAGAGGCCATTAGCTCCTCTAGTTCCTTCTCGTCTTTCTCGATACGTGCTTGCTTAGCCATATAGTTGCTACCGCGAGACATCATAGCCTCTTTAGCTGCTACTTCTTTAACCATTTCTTGAGCCATGTCCATATTCCTTTATGTTGGGGTCAGCTTTATGCTGAGTGGCCTTATTGTTTTGTAGGAGGGTGGTAAGGGCCTATCGGCGGCCCAAACCCTTTTTGTTAGTAGTCTTTGTAGTCATCTTCTTTGAAGTAGGTGTCTTACGGCGAGGTTGGACTAGACCACCCTTAGCCATACCGAACTCACCTCCGATACCACGGGAAGCACCGGCTGCAGCAGCTGACCGATCCTCTGCGGAAGGAGCTGCGGTGCTAGGTGCGTTAGAGCGACCTATGTCAGCAATGCTACGTCCAGAGCTTGCAGCCTCTTCTGCTATATCCGCACCTCGGGAGATGCCACGCATGGCCTCAGTGCTAGGTGCGTCAGACTGACGGGAACGTAGGGACTTCGCAGCCTTAGCTGCGTTAGGCGAAGACTTCTGGTTAAAGGTCTTAGAGGCCCCAGGGGCTTTGTAGGACTGCCAATCATAACCTGTGCCAGATGTACGTGGACCGCCAGAGGACCCACCTGATCCACCTCTTGCTAGGCTAGTACCCGTTTTACCAAAGCTACCTGCCATCAGTCCCACTGCTCGTTCAGACTTGCCCTTAGTGCCGTCGAAGAAGCCACCCACACGGACACCCTTATCTTTAGCGTACCCAGTTGCTGCGTTACGGATAGACTGAGCCTCAGCCTTGTAACCTTGAGCCTCTAGAACAGCTGCGTTAGCCATTGCGCTGGAGTAGTTGTTGGTAGCCATTAGCTTACCAAGCATACCACCTGCCAAGGTCTTACCGAGGGTGTTACTGAAGAAATCCCCGATCTTACCCATGAAACCACCAGCACCTTCTTTCTCCTCTTCAGCTTCACGGAGGCCAAGAGTAGTCATGGTCTGATTCATGAGTGTCTCAGGGTTAGTGTAGTCGTACTGCTCCATCCAAGCGTTAGGATCATTCTGCTGTTCGGCTAACTCCTCTTGACTAGGCCCCTCATCCTGTTTAGGCTCTTCAACCTTAGCTTCAACGGGAACACACGTGTTGGTAGTGGGATCGAGCTCATAACCTTCTGGGCAGGTAGGAGGTACAGGTGCCGCAGAAGCTCCAGTTGTAATAGAGAAACCAGGTCCATGTGCGTATGGATCGAAAGTGCTTGTGTAATCCTCTGAGTCGTACTTGGCGAACTCAGGTGTCTCTACAGAACCACCTTCAGCGAACTTCCTAGGAGCAGCCTGACCCTCTACGGCAGGAGCTACAGCAGCTTGTCCTTGCTCAGGGGCTTGTACAAAGATACCCTTTGACTTAAGAAGGTTGGTAATAGAAGGGTCTTTCATAGCTGCAGCTTTAACACGATCAATGATACCGTTAATATCAGCACCTGGGACCAGACCACCGGTAGCGTAACCGTCTAGAGTCTCCAGATCACCACCAAGAGTCATTACGACCTCTTCAGGTTCCTCTGCAGGGGCACCTCCGATACGTCCGTTCTCTTCCATGTCCTCAAGGCCATCTTTAGCTTTGTTGACAAGCTTCTCCAGCTGAGCAACACCTAGGTACTTAACTACGTCAGCAGGCACTACGTACTCACCTGAGGATAGCTTAGCATCTACGTCATCACGTACGTCTTCAGCATTGGAGCCAACAGGGATATCGTTACCTGACACAGGATCAACATCCATACCGTCCGTGGCTAAGCCACCTTCTTCATACATCTTTTTCATTTAAAAGGTCTCCGTCTTTTCACCATTGATTTTATCACGGAGCTGCTTGAGGCTACGTAACGCTTTGATCTCACCTTGTAGGCGGTGTAAGTGCAAAGGCTCATCCCTTTGTTCTAGTTGCTTGTAGGCGTATGTTATACGTTCATCCAGCTCATCGCAGAAGGAGTCCCACAGTGGTTTATCATTTACTAGTCGTTTAATCTGCATTATAGTACCTGTCTGTTGACTGTAACCCCTAGCTTATAGCACACAAGCCAGGGGTTGTCAATCGTTATTAAGGTGTATCAGTAACCAAGTCACCAGCAACAAAGTTATAACCAGTCAAAGGCGCAGAGCCTTCAATATCAGCTATAGTCGTTACAGAGGTTTCTATCTCATAATAATGAGACGGAGCTACAGTTAAGTCAGATAAGTTCTGAGTTGCACCGCTGTTATAGATAGTCGCTATGTTGGCAGTTTGGTCTGTGTCCCAAATAGCTACTTGGTTGATTACACCACCGAAGTAGTTGTTGTGGACGTTAGACGCACGACCGATACGGTAGATGTTGTCGCTAGGGTTAGCACCGCTAAGAGCGCCGTCATAACCACTACCAGAAGCAACACCGACGGGTGACTGAAGTACACCATCCACATAGATGTCAAATCTGCTGTAGTAGTCAGAAGCATCTGCCGGAACACTTCCTGTAGTGCCACCGTCGAAGGTGACCATTACGTGTTGCCAAGTGTTAGCTGTGAACGCATTACCACAAACAAGGATGATGTTGTTATACACAGTACCGTAGTTCAGCACTAAGCTTGTACCGCCACTTTGCTTCAGCGTGATAGCTCCACCATTGTAGTCATCTCCTGCACCGTAAACCAATAAAGTCTGGTTGCCTGTGTTTGATGTATCTGGTTTAACCCACATTGAGATTGTCCAAGCACTACCGTCACCATTTGTTGCCCGTTCTAGAGCAGTCATGTTGACAGGGTTACCTTGGAGCCAGTTGGTTGAACCATCCAAGTTCAGAGACTTGGTGTTGGTGTAGGCCGGTAGTGTTACATTGATAGTCACAGTGAAGTTAGTAATACCACCAATAGCATTAGCAGCTTTACAGTTAATGACATAGGAGTCACTTGAGCCGTTATGTGCTGGTGCTGTACCAATGAACTGTCCTGTTACTTGGCCTAGTACTGCCCAAGAAGGAGCATCACTTTCGCCATACATGTTAACAATGTCAGAGTTAGCGTCAAGAGCAATCTGCAAGCTAAACGCAGTGTTTTGTTCAACAGTAAACGTCTGATTAGAAACATCTGGAGCAAACGTCAGGTTAGGCTGTGAGCCACCTGTAATAGACTGCTTAGAGATTACCGGAATAGAGTAGTAAGCACGGTTGCCTCTAACACCGAAGAAGAGGTGTAGAGGAGTAGTACCGTCACCATCTGCTTTCCGTGTAGCAATCTTAACATTAGAGTCTTCATCATAGAGTGTGATTGAGTTGTCTGTTGTGTAGCGTAAGCTAAACATACCCTGAATAGTTCCAGCAGAACCATCTCTGTATTGGTTTAGGCTTGCTGCAAAGAAGTAATTAGGTGCGTTTGTATTTGCATTCCAATCTGAGACTCCAGCAGCCGTATCAAATACGATAGCTTCATTGGTCTGATAGTAGAATGTACCATCTAACTGTTCTTCAGCGGTAAGGACACCTGTAGCAGCGGCTGTATAGTCAGTACCAAAGAAATCACCTGTACCTGCTTCATCAAGCATAAACATAATCTTTTCTCCGGGGAGAATAGAGATGTTAGACTTAAGCACTGTGTGGTCTAGGATGCCGTTGATAATACCTGCTTCAGTTCCAGCAAAGTCGTGTACAATTTCCCAAAGGAAAGAAGTAGAGTCGATAATGCCGTTAGGGAATACTGAGTTGTTGAATCCACCGAACTGTAGGTTGAACTCAGTAACAGGCAAAGCAATGGTTGTCTTAGCTACGATAACTTCAACACCACCAGACAAATCCATCAGAGTCATATGACCATCATTGCCGAAGCGGATAGACATAGGAGCGTTGTTAGTAGCACTATAGCCACTTGCGTGATAGGTTGTTACATCTGTGTTAGTAGAGCTTGTGAACTTACCAGAGCCGTTAGCATAGCTAAACACTGTGTTCCAGTTGCCAGCAGTCGCTTGGTCTGTGTAAGAAGTTGCTACTTCAGCACCATCCCAGATACCCAAACGAAGTTGATTACCTGTGTCCATGTTGAACTTGAACTCTTGTCCACGCTGTAGCTTCTGACCAAAGTAGTACGGACCTTGCAAGCGTACCTGAACACCACCAACTATTGTAGTATCTATAGCGCTTGTAGCGACAGGTTCGTTGGCGTTAGTACCATAAGAGATAAACCAAGAGTCATTAGTGGCAGTAAGAGTAGAGCCGTTAATCATGTTAGAAGCATCAATAGTAACAGTTGAAGCATCATTCAGAGTGAGGATTAGGTCTGTACCGTTTAAAGCACCACTAGTTACAAACTTGTTAGTATCCACACCTATTGTAGTTACGTCAACAGTGTAGGAAGTAGCGTCTGCTAGTGCTAGGGTCAGGTCATTGCCACTTAGCGTAAAGCCAGTTACAGGATTACCCTGTGAAGCAAAGCTCAGAGTGTTAGTAAACAAGTTGTTAAGTTCTGTTACAGCTGTATTCAATACAGAGTTTACAAAAGAACCGTTGATGCTTACAGCGGAGACTGGCAAGGATTCAACAAGAATCTTAGCGCCATCTTTAACCATAATCTTAATCTCAGTACCATTAGCAATAGCTTGTATTGTGTTAATGTTATGAGGAATAAGCATCTGTGAACCCGCCGCTAGGGACAAGTCCTTAAGCAAGATAGAAGTGCCTGTAGAGTCAACACTAAAGTCCATAGCCTTATACTTAAGGTAAGGGGAGATGAGTTCTAGGTCTTTGTCTTCGAACAAACGGTTGTGTACTGTTGCCTGATAGCGATAGAGACCAGTGTTAGGGTCTACAGTGTCACCTTGACGAACTTGGAATACACCCAAGTCAGCGTCAGTATCATTGTCTACTTTAATAATAGTAGCTTGAAGGGTAGTACCAGCACGAACATCAACGGGGTGGTCAAAGAACCACTCAATAACGTCACCAGGATAGATAACTGAACCAGCAGAAGAACGGGCAGAAGCACGGGGAAGTTCCTGCATGTAAACCTGACGACCGTTAATTACGATGCGGTACTCAAGACGTACATCGGCGTCAACCTGTTCAGCAGCAGTGGTAGTAATACCAAGGCCAGAGATGTTGATGCCAAAGTAGTTAGGTCCATCATATCCTACAGAAGCAAGGGGGTCAGGAGCGCCACCGAGAGGCAAAGAGAACATGTCAGTATAGACACGACCACTTGGAGGGATAAACCCTGTGCTGTCTCTGTTAGCTGTGATAGACTGGTCTTTAAGACCGCCCCACATAGGGAAGAAGTTAACGTCACTTGATAGGTTAGTGAAGTAAATGTTCTCTGAACCAGAAGACATCTTGTGCTGTTCACCAAGGTACAAGGAGTTAAGTGTTGTTTCAATAGCCTTAGTAGATACTAGGCGACGAGTAGGCTCATCGTAAGTCCAGTGTGAAAGGAAGTCTGTTTGGTCAGCAGTAAGTATATTCGAAGGTATCTCTAGGTAACGGCGAACACCATCACCTAATACCATACGGCCCGTGTCTTCCTCTACGTAGATAACACCCGCGTCTGTCATCTGGTTTAGTTCTTCTAGGTGAGCCTTGGTGCTACCTACAACTTCTCTCGATGTTAGTCTTGACATATTGCTTACTCTCTTAGTTGTAATTATACTTGTTGTTGACCATTGTTACCTGAGAAACCCTGCTCCCCTGGGACAGGAGCTGCACCAGTACCCATAGCACCGGCACCGGCACCGCCCGTAGGGGCTGCAGGAGCGCCACCAGAGGCCATCGGAGGCTGTTCTGGAGGGTTCTGCTCTTGGAACTTCTTAAGGATCTCAGCCTGTACAGCTGCGTCACTAAGAGAGTTAGCAACCTTATCTGGGTCGAGGTCCATAGACTCAGCGATCTCACGGATGACGTAGTCCATCTTAGCGAAAGGAGCCAATGCTGGGTTCTGTACGACTTGTAGGAACTGCATGAGACGCTGGGAGCGAACCTCGTTAGCCATCAAGGATGAAGTACCCTGTGCTTTAACCTCAAGGTCACCTTTGATCTCAGGATCATGGTCAAACTGCATGTTAAAGGAGAAGTAGGCTTTGCCGAGGGGGCCTAAGAGGTAGTCGTCTACGTTCTTGATGACTGTACGGATAGAACCGTTAGCAGCCGACATAAGCATAGAGATACCGGAGGCTGTTCGACCAACACCGGAGACACCTGTCTGACCATGCGCAAAGCTAGGAAGACCTGTGGATTCGTCAGCTAGTACACGAGCCTTATCGAACATCTGCATGTTCTCGTTAGACACGTTAGGGAATGACGTACCAAAGATAGCTTGACCAGGGGCACCGCCGTTACGACGGAAGACTTTACCAGGATAGATATCCAAGTTCTGACCTGGTGTCAGGTTATTCTCGTCTACCTCAATAAGGAGGTTCCCTGACAGGGCGGCATTGTCGACTGCCATACGCATAAAGCCGTTCATCAGGGTCTGTGTGTCGTCCATATTCTCAGCAAGACCTACACCAAAGAAGGAGTAAGGGTTAACTTCGTATGGAACTGCGTAGTAAGGAATGATCTGTGGGTTAAATGGGTTCATGACGAGACGGAGAACCTCACCATTACAAACCCAGACGTTAACATTCAACTGATCAGCCTTACGAAGCTCACGAGGGATGTCTACTCCGTGGTCTTCAAGTATCTCACGATCAACGTAACCCCAGAACTCAAGAACCTCGAAGCGCTCTGACTTAGTCTCGGCGCTATCGTCTTCCATCGCCTGCTCCCACCACTCCTTAGTGTAGGATTCACCATACGCAAGGGCTAGGTCAATAGCATTGCTACGGAAGAAGGGACGACGCTTAAGAGCTCGCATCTGTGACCGAGACATCTTGTGGCGTTCGATAGCATACTCAGCTTCGTCCATGCTATTAGCGTCTGGGTCAGGGTAGAAGTTCCAGATAGACACAGAATCGCACTGAGGCATGGTTTTAGTACGTGGTTTATAGTTACCCTCGTCATCCCAGTGTGGATACTCTTTATCTACAGCAAATGGACCCTTCATAACACCGGTACCGAACAGAGCACACTCAAATGCAGCTGTACGGAGCTTCTTAGAGGCACCAGACTCTTCTAACTGGTCATGGATCTTCTTTTCCATCTTCTTAGCAGCGATAGCAGCTGGGTGGAGAGTGACCTCAGTAGCTGTACGCCCCTCGCCCTCCTTCAACTGGCCCATAACAGGCTCAAGCTTGGACTTTAGAGCTCCTAGACGCTCTTGGAGGTCTGTAAAGGTCTCCCCTGGGCGTAGTTTAGTGTCTTCCGGTGACAACTCAGGCTCTTTAGCCTTCTGCATCTCTGGATTTGACTCAAAATGCACTGCTTCTGCAATGCCTTCCGGCAATGTAGTCGGATCGATGGTGATTGGGAACTTGTTATTGCCGAAAAGCACCTCTACAAGCTGCCCATAGGCTGCAAGAACCTTAGTTTTAGTGACTTTAACGAAGATGCGAGACTTCTCAGTGCTAGTAAACGCTACATCAGGGCCGTATATACCTCGATAGTTGCGGTAAGCACGTACCCAACGCTCTTCGTCCTGGTAACGGGCTGTTTCAGCCTTGTTAAACCGCTCTCGTACAAAGGATACAACCTGACCCACAGGTTCATCAGCGGTCTCACCCTCTTCTATATCACCAACGTGAGAGGACTCAGCCTGCTCCATGTTGTTTTCCATCTCAAAGTCATCGTCTTCGAACATGCTCATGTGTATTCCTTAGTAACCAAAAAGAGGATCAGAGGCTTGGAAGCCAGATCGTTGTGCGTTGGGGTCATAATCCCATAGTGAACTGCGGGGTCTTGTCATCAATCCGTATCGTAGAGCATCGTAGCCGTGGTCGATAGGGCTCTTAGTGTCTACGTCTTCTAGATTGTTCTTATCAAGAGGCAGAGCTGGTATCTCGGTGATAATATTACGGCAGGTGTTAAAGAAAACCAACCTAGGCTCCTCTGTGAACTCATCTACCTGTAGGCGTCGGTGTACCTCGTTCTTACCTGCGATACGTGAACCCTTGGAACGGTCAGATGGACGCCAACGGCATCCCTTCAAGATCATCTGCTCAGCCAAGGAAGGCCCTGTGTCCCCTCTGTTATGCCACAGAGAGCTATCGAGCACCCCGTATCTAATCCTCTCACCAGCTTCAATATCATTGATCATATCAGCTAAGTCAGAGGCAGTAGTCTTGTTGACGTATAACTCGCGGTATATAACGATCTGCTCTGATGGTGTTACAGCAAACCAGAGTACTGCGGTCATCGATCCGTATCCGTAGTCACACGCTCTGAACTTAGACCAGCTGTGTGGGATATCGTAAGGCTCGACTACATGTGTCTTAGGGTTGAACTCTGAGAAGGCTGCACCCTCTGAGATACTCCAGTCACCCTCTAGTAGTTGTCTACGCTGATGCTCAGGCATCGAGAGTAGGTTGGCTTCGTACATACCATCTTCAGCGAGGTATGGGTTGTTAAATAGGTTAGCAGGGATAAACCGTCTCTTAAAGAGTGGCTCACCTTCACGAGAATGTCCTTTAGGCCAAGCAATGACCTCACCGTGCTCATCAGTGGCGTGGAAGGAAGTGTTAGCAGGGGCTGGATCAATGAAGGTCTTCTTAACCCAGAAATGACCAGGGCCACCGGGGTTGGTAGTAGCTCTCATATAGAGAGGTAGTTTAGATGCACTAGTAGCCCGTAGACGAGAACGCATGTAGTTCCAAGCAAAAGGACTAGGCCACTGTGTAAGTTCGTCTAAACCAATCCAGTTAAAAGCCTGACCCTGGTAACGCATAACGTCATCGTCACGATCAAGGTAGGACATCCAGAGAGTAGCACCGCTAGGGGCGACCCATGTCTTATCTCTTTCCATGAACTTGATACCTGGGATAGCTCTAGGGTAAAGCTGTTTAGATACCGAGATCAGTTCACGAAGTTCCTCAGTGCTACGACGGACCAAGAGTCCACGGGACTGGGGGTTGTTAAAGTAACGCACTGGGTCAGCTACCATCGCGTAGGACTTACCACCACCCGCAGCACCACCATAAAGAACCTCTTGCTCGCTTGCTGCAAGGAAGTCGGTTTGAGGACCAGGGTTAGGTGCGAAGATGATCTCTTGCGCCTTCTCTACATCGATAGGCTCAGGCTTAGCACGAGCTGGTGTAGTAACTAGCTCAGGTGTCGGAGTCGAGCTTTCTTGTACCACTTCCACCGATTCGGTCTTCTTCGAGCTTACGGGCTTTTTCCGAGGCTTCTTTGTAGCGCCGTTCATAGTCTCGATAGGTGCTGGACGTTTTACGCCTCTTTTGTTCGATGCTGACACGTTTGTTTAGTCCTACATGTGAGATGTATCTACCTGACTGCTCTGTAAGCCAACGAGCTACGAGTCTTAAGCTGTACTCTACTAAGTACCTCTTAGCTTGTTCTAGCATTTCTAGTTGCTCAGGGATAGGTTGAAGGATGTCCTTGTCATTCTCGTCTTGCTCGTAACCAAAGGGTATATGCCTTCCGACACGTACCACTGGGTACCACTCCCCGTCTAGACCTCTCTTTGGAATCTTCCAAGCCTGGTCCACAGGTATAGCATTAAATGATGGAGCATCTTTCCTAGGCATCTTATATCACACACACGCTTAGTTGTCAAGCTATTATCTAGCCTTTTCGTTTCTGAGTACCTGGGTTAGAAGCACCACAAGGTACGTAGCCACCTTTGTTCATACGGTAAGGAGCTGTTTTCTTAGCGATCTTTGCTGGTTGCTTTACGTGTTGTTTACCAGCTGCTTTGCCTTTACGTTTAGCTGCTGTTGTTGCTGCATACTCTTTATCTGTCAATGCTTCTCTCGCTGATTTGGGCAAGTATCTCTCGCCAGTTGCTTTCTTACCTTGGGTAGAGTTCTTACCAGACTTGGTACCCCACTCCTCCTTCGTCCACTTCTTAAGAGACTTCTGGGAAGCTTTCATTTGTAACCACCTCCCTTAGCCTTATACTGTTTAGCTAGCATCTGGGCTTTACGTGCAGACCACTGACCGGCTTTACCACCTTTCGTCCCCGCCTTAATAGAGTTGAAGAGGTTCTTACGCATGGTAGGCTTTGTGTAGTTTCCTGCTGCGTTTACTGTACTTTTCTTCTTGGCTGCTGGCATCTAGATCACCACTTAGCCTTATCAGCCCAGTAGGCGGCAGACATCTTACCTTTGGAGATGTTCTTCCCGTGACGAGCCTTGAAGCTAGCACGTTTCTTCTTCATCTTGTCAGACTCACCTGCTTTAGGCTTACCTGCTGTCTTAGCACCCTGCTCTCCGAAACGGATAGTCTTGATCTTATCACCTTCTTTGGCAACAACGACGTGGGACTTCTTAGGGTGATTAGGTGTACGTTTAGGCTTGTTGAAGCCTGATACACCGGCTCTCTCTAGGCGTGGGTCTTTCTTAGCGGCCATTTAATCTTCTTTCTTAGATGGTAGAATAAAGACAGGCTCCACTGTGGAGACCTCGACCTTCTCAGTCTTAACGAAACCAGCACGGTCCATGATGTCCTTCGCCGCTGCCATACGCTCCTTAGCACCTAGCATGTCCTGATCACCTAAGACCTTGAACATAGCGTACGCTGCCTTAGTGGAGCTCTGTGCAATGAACTTACGGGTAAGCTCAGCAATCTCGTCTGTGAGAGAGGCAGTGACAGAAGAAGTAGGGACGTTATCGGAGTAACCCGCCAGCTTCTTAGCCTTCAAGGGATCGCCCTCTGCTTCTTCAAAGAGTACAGCTAGGAACAACTCTTGCTTTTCAGTTAATGCTCTTTTAGTCATGCTTAGGCCCTCGTTGGGTTGTAGATCTGTTTACCTGAGATAGACACGTCGAAAGTACCCCCAGTCTTATACGCTACGATCTTATCACCAGCGTGTAGAAAGAGACGGTTACTGGTGACTGCGTGGTGGGTGTCGTTACCTGCTACACTGTGATCACGTAAGAGGTAGTGGTAGACGCCGTCGTCTGCATGGTAGACCTGGACGTTGATTTTGTTTGTAGCTGCACCATTGGTGCACACCAGCATTGTGAGCTCAGCGTCGTGGTTAGCTGGGGCAGTGTATACGACATCAGCCGCCGCACCCGTAGTTGTGGAGGTTATAGACGAGCTCTCAAAGAATGTTGTGTAGTCACGACTACTAGGCATTAGTCTTCCCAAGCCTCGTTGACGTCAGGTGTAGAAGGGTCGTCAGCCTTGAAGTGACCATCTTCGTCCCGAGCGCGCTTCTTCTTAGGAGCTACTTTCTTAACAGGCTTCTTAGCTGGCTTCTCTTCTTCAGCTCGCATAGCTGCACAGATGACCAAAGCCATCTCTTTGTCGCTGTAGTGGAACTCACCGTATGGGTCCATCTGACCTACGACATCACCACGAAAGTTAGCTACCATGTCTCTAGAGACGATATAGCCTGCTTCGTTCAGCTCTTTTTCATACTTCTTAAAGTCCATATTACTTTCTCCTTTGTGCACCTGGGTTAGAAGCCCCTATCTTGCCATACTTCTTAGCGCCCACCTTACGGGAGAAGCTACGATTAACTGACTTAGGTTTAGCTTTCAGGTTTTTAGCTGAGTTGTCCTTAGGGTTACGGTTCTTATGATCAACATCTTTACCATCTCCCTTCTTGACTACACCCTTCTTCTCTAATGCACGACGAGCCGCCTTGCGTGAAGCATTGGCAGCTTTGTCAGACTTAGGAGACTTCAACTGGAGCTCACGCTCTTGCTTATAGTCCCTTCGATAATTCTTACTTGATGGCAATCTCTTACTCCTCGAAAAGGCAGATAGATGTCAGCAGTGTACCATTATAGAGTTTAAACTTAGTAGTAACAGACGCAGGGTCTAAGTTCCAGCATCCAAAGCACTTACCACATGGTTTCTTCATATCAGTCCAACAACCCATCTTCTTACTTTCCTTTACTAGGGTTTGATGACCACTTATCGATCATCTTCTCACCACTGCGACCAACGACATAGCCGCCTACACCGAGAGTAAGTAGATTCCAGAGCTGGTCAGGTAGCTCCAGTACGTTGTCCATGATCTCCGGGTAACCAATAGCGATAACAGGAAAGATCAGAAAGTTAATTGCTATGATAGCGATGACGATCATCATCAAGAGTGGACGCCATGTAGCTGTCAACCAGCTCTGTGAGCTAGCCTCTGCTAGGATGATCTCACCCCGAACCTTCTCGATGGAGTCTGCGTGCTCTAGAAGAGCTAGCTTAGTCTCACGCTCGATCTCGTTTCTCTTATCGGAGTCGGGTATAACCCTCTTCAGTACATCCCCTATGATAGGGGTTAGTAGGGGGAGTAGAGCTTGGATCATTGTACTAGACCACCTTTAATTATAAAACCTACGATACCTGCTATAAAGCTGCCACCAACAATAAACAATAAACGAGTTAGGTTAGCATTCATAGAGTCTTGGCCTCTGCGGAGATAGGACAAGTTAGTCTTCAACTCCACCAACTCTTTCTCGAGCCTATGGTGCTCTTGTACGTACATCGCTTGACGATCCGATATCTTCATTACATCAGACCTTAGCAGGTCAATGTCTTCTTTAACTGATTCGAAGTCTACCATTTATCTCTCCATCATGGTTTCCTTCCTTAGGGTTTAACGTGGGTAGGACTTCCACGATAGCTGGTAGTGTGGACCATCAGGAAATGACTTCCAGTCACCACCCCAATCCACATCTACTTTCAACTCTAAAGCAGCCTGTTTCATAGCTTCCGCTAGTTTATGGTACAGTGGCCAATCCCAGCGTACCGTTCCGTCAACCCAAGCACCAATATCAACAGCATGACCTGTGAGGTGTCGGGAGTTCAGTGTTGTAGAGGCACCCTTAGCCACTAGCTTCTTCTGTCGCTCCAAGGTACGCATACCCTCTAGGACAGTGAAGTCTACCTCAGTCAACTGAATAGCACGTTCTACGACCTTAACTAGATCAGGGTGTACCCCTTCTAGGCGTGACCTACTACGGGTGCCTAGTACGTACTTACTCATAGTCGTCTTCCCAATCTCTGATTCTGTAAGGGTCCTTGACGTCAGCAGCTGATAGGAGCCCTTCCCTGAACATCGCTATCTCCATCCTATCAAGAGATACCCAATGACCGGTGTCGTTGTAGTACTTCTCTCTAATGTAGAATACATCACTTCGAGGGATATGGAGATTGTAGAGAGCTCTGACATCGTCATCAGCTAAAGCTTCAAAGAAGGTAGCTAGGACGTCGTCGGAAGGGAAGTACTCCCTGTTATCATCTGTAGGGTGTTTCATATTGTTCTTCTTCACCTCCCCAGTTATATCACAAGGGTTTAGGTAAGTCAAGACCTTTCTTAAGATTAAGGGAGTGTCCTCAAAGAGGGGTGCGACACAAGTGGCCTTGCGACGACAAATCTCTAAGAGATGTGCGACAACATAAGCAAGATTACGACATAAGAGGACTTACGAAACACAAGTGACCTTGCGACAGATTAGGCTTAATCTCCATCACCTTCTAAGCATCTCTTGTCTAGATACTCTAAGTACATACT
>UEXM01000213.1_pt3 | contig 58413 bp, 64 predicted proteins | sample 1796661 | NCBI WGS metagenome assembly UEXM01 (sample SAMEA4772469, study PRJEB27181) | metagenome | reverse complement strand
GTGAGGGTGAAGAGAAGACAGTAGTACTCCCTTCAATCGTGTTGGTGATTGAACGGTTTCCAGTCGGACAACTAAGATTTAGCAGAGTAGACAAAAACGGAGAGGAAATAGAATGAGTAACAAAATATACACGGTAAAAAGCAATGACGGCATGACGATATTCAATGATGTAGAGGCATTGGGTATGGAACTTAGAGGCATACTGCTTAGAGAAGTAGATGGGCTTTGGGAAGAAGAGGCAGACCATTGGAATAATTGGGGTGAAGAATACCAAGTCGAGCCTTCCTATGCATTTGCATGTATGCTTTATGAGACCTTGACTCGCAGCAGAAGGGTACAAGATGTAGCGAGGTTATACGGTATGGAGCCACTTTCCCTCCCTGATTTTACAACCAACGGCTATTGGGATTGGAAAGATATGCAAGGTATGGAAGATTGCCATGCTCGCCTTGATGATATGGTGGAATGGAGAGATGAGTTTGTTAATCGCATCAAGACTACATTTCCTTCCGGCGGCTTCACATACAAGAACTCAGGCTACAATCGCAGAACTGGTGATGAGTGGACTCGCACAGTGACAGTCAAGGTAGTCGATCTTGACAAGGAGTTCTTCAATGCACCCAAAGTTAAAATCAATCAGACAACTATGGCTCGCAGTGAGGCAGAGTACGAATCACATTACAATTCCAAAGAAGGCAAGGCTGAGAGAAAGGCAGCGGCAGAGCGCAGGGCTGAGATTAGTATGACTATGATGGAGAACGGCTGGCACAACATGAGTACCGATGATGATGGTACAGTGAGGATGTGGTAGAGTGGGTAAACTAGTAAGAGAAATCGAGTTTGAGCATGGAAGTGCCAAAGTACATTTGACACGGCGAATAGGTTACGAGGATGAAGAATTGTACAGAGTGAATCTTCACGCTTACAGAAAAGATATAGGTAACCTATGGAGTGAAGTGAGAGAGTTCCTTGACAAAGAGGGAGCAGGTTATACCATATTGATTGGTAAACACAACAGAAGGGGCACACGACCTTACTGTTTGACTTGGAAGAATAAGCAGTAAAATGCCATACCTTTCAAAATTAAAACGAAACAGTTTATAGTGTGGAGCAAACAGTACAAAAATAACGGAGATGAATAATATGGATGAATTAGATAGATGGAAAATAAAGTGGGACAAAGAAGAAAAGAAATTGGTTACAGAAATTAACCGATGTCGCAAAGAAAATGCCAGTGTGCGACGCTTGCTTCAAAAGGAATATGTGAAGTTAGAACGCATAGAAAAGGTAGCAAGGAAGTTTGAAAGACGAGAGATATTAGAAATACTTGGCGTTGATTTTGGTGAAGAGGAGGAATGAATATGGATAAAATAGTAGTAATTGGAAAGATAAAAGCGTCAACTGATAAGACAGTGGACATAGAATACGAAGCAGCATCGGGTACTAGAGAAGTACGCTTGCCGAGAACTTTGATTGGAAGATTGGAGAATCTTGGAGATAGTAAGACAGCAATACTGTTGAACATAGACGACAGTGAAGATGGCGAACTAATAGGTATGCACATGGGTAGTGGCCCGCATGCACCGCTTCATGCAAATGAAGAGAACCAAAGGATTGTGGAAGCAATGGAATACGGAGAAGATATAATGAACAATGAAGAGAGAAATGATGAGACACCACAGTGGGGCGCATCAGGACCGAGCATCAGCGTAGGCGATCAAGTAGTCGCTCAGGCTGATACAGCAGGGCCGTTTGATGCAGCATTCCTGTCCGGTGGCAGAACGAAACACGCAGCAGTTAACTGGGATTTCACCCCAGTCAAGAAACCTGCGCTGGTTATCATGGATGAAGAAGCGAAAGATGGTATGGTCCTCGACAGAGTAGCCCGTGTCAACTTGGAAGATGGTGAGCCAGCGGCCTACCACATCTTCAATCCTGACTATCAGAGTGAGAAGCGACCAGCAGGTGCGTACCTTGGTACCTTTACCAAGCAGTACTACCCTATGCCTTACCGTGAAGGATTCGGCCCGTTCCTAGAACTGGCTGCTCAGAACGGTTGGGACTGTAAGCCACTTGCTTACAAGGAAGGTAAGAGAGCAGACTTGTACTGTGATGTAACAAGTAGCATTGACTGGGACAACCTTAACGAGAACAACACTGGTGGTATGTCAACTACTGGTGACTACCGTGTAGGTTTCGTTATCAAGAACAGTCTTGACGGTAGTAGTTCCTTCAAGGTACAGGCGGTTGCAATGCGCATGGCTTGTAGCAACGGAATGGTTGTTGGTAGTGCATCTACCATCATCAAACTGAAGCACACTCAGAACACACTGAAGGGCTACGATTTCAGCAAACTAGCATACAGTATTGATGCGGTTATTCAACAAGCGCAGAAAGAGATTGTAGCAGTTGAGGGACTTCGTAACTTCGATGTCACCCGTGAGACCTTTGACAAGTTGATGACTATTTGTGAGAGCAAGGGCTTGATTACCAAGCCTACTGTTACTCGCAATGACCAAGGCGACATTACTGGTCTAACTCGTGGACACATGTGGAGACTCATGGGTCACGGATGGACTCGACCAGCGGCAGACTGGGTTGCAGTTGAGAAGGAAGATGCTGGTAGTCTTTACCATGTATACAACATCTTGACTGGTGCGATTACGCACAAGCCTGAATGGATTGACGAAAATGGTAGACCACTCAAGGGCCGTGTCCTTGCAATGGATGCTGTCTCTGAGAAACTGAGCACAGTACACACCATGATGAAGCAAGTTGCATCGGGTAAGATAGACTTGGAGAATGTTACACCGTTCTCTGAGTTAATTGTGTGAGCAGCACATAAACTTACATTGGGGTTTGTCCAGTAATAACAGGGCAAGTTTTCACGCATTGGAAATAGTGGTAGGGGTACCATGAACCTGTTTTCCCCAGTGGTAGGAGTTGATGATATGAGTAGATGTAATAGATGCAATATAGAGAAGCACCCTGACGAGTTGAAGTTTAACTTTGGCGTGTGTGATGGGTGCGACCAACACAAAGAAGAATTAGAATTAGAACCATGTTGGTCTTGTAACAAGATCGTTGTGAATGAAGAGAATGCACACAGTGCAGTAGATGAAGGCGATTACATCGCCTTTGTTTGTGCTAAGTGTGGCGAGGAGGAATAAATATGATAGACAAAATTGTAGATTTTTTAGAAAATAATGAGCAATACGGTGACGATTGGACAGAAGAAATTAGTTACTTGAATTTAGTCAAGCGTAAGTTGGATGTAATCAAATCCACATGTCTTGAGTGGTACAGGTTTGGTTGTGGAGATGGTTACTTCAATAACGAGGGAGTAAATGCAACGAATGCCTTTTGGGATGTACTGAAGTTACTTGGTGTTAGTCAAGAAGAGATGGATGATTTCGATCCGGAGGACTTTGAATGAACGCAGAAGAAAAATTATTGAAATTGAGAAATGAACTGTATGAAGAGTGGATTTATCACAGGACAAGCACGATAGGTGATGCTGAGTTGATAGACAGACTGTACTTGTACATGAATGAACTAGAGTATGTGCTTCACGGTCCTAGAGGTCATCCCGATTATAGGAGAGGGCCAGCATGAGTGCTGTTGCAATAGGAGCGAAGCGTGAGGGTTACAGGTTATGTAAATGCCTAACATGTGGGAACCAGTTCACGCAAGGTACTTTCAAACAATATGGTATAGCGAAACCACGACCACATCACACCTTTAGCGGTGACTACTGTGGTGAAATGGAAGTTATCAATGAGTCACCGTCACCTTTGCATTGGCCTTTGATAGAAGCATTGGTCTATGCTAAATGGGAAGAAGAGGAGGAATAAATATGGAAAGAAAAATGGTAATGTTTTTAGACAAAATGCCTGACAAGGCGGCAGCACTGTACTTAGATGCAGAGTTGCCAAGAGCAGTAGAGAATGTACACCGTGTACTATGCAGACCCGATCTGCTAGATGATGTTGTACTCAAGCAATACATTTGGACATACGAGAGTGTGCCGAATTATTCTTGGATGGTCATACATGCAGATGCACTGGCACTGAGATACACCAAGAGTAGTCACACCAGTGTTGACAAAGAGATACTCGATAGAATAGCCGAGGTACATAGGTCACCAGTACCTCGTAGGCTAGGCGGTGACAGATTCACAGATGTACCACTGTGTGTACCTGAACAGTACAGGGCAGTGACATTTGAGAACCCTCCGCCTCAGACTGAAGAGGAGGTTCTGTACCACAGAGAAGAAGAGATACTGTACTTAGGTTACCTACCGCTCAAAGACGCAGTGGCGATCTACAGGGAGTATCAGGAAGTAAAAGACAAAGCATACATAATGGGGTATATACATGATTGACACAGACAAATACGAAGGACACGATACAGATAAGAGAATGAAACTACTGTTTCGTGATAGCCTTTTACACATAGGTAACGAATTGAGTGATGCTGATTATCACTTATTAGTAGACGCACCACTTCTCCTTGAGGAAGTCAAGCGACTGAAAGCAAAACTGTTTGAGGCTGAGTTGTGGGTGAACAATGATTCATACACATTTGAGAATAACATCAAGGAATTGAATAGGTTGGTGAAAGAATGATTGACACAGACAAATACGAAGGACTAACGATTGACGATTGGTATAAGATGAATCACCATGATTGGAAAGATGTTGTGAATGAACACAATGACCTGCTCGCAGAAGTCAAGCGATTGCGTGAAGCCCTCTTGCTAATTGCTGATACCGCTAACGGTAGGCCATTTGTAGACGGTCATATCGGTTTACCATTGGTGCATGAGGTTCTCAAGGAGTTGATTGACGAATGATTGACACAGACGAATACATAGAGATGTGGAATGACCACTTACTCGGTAGTGAAGGTGTGCAAGATTTGATGAATGCACTAATCGCAGAAGTCAAGCGATTGCAGAAAGAAGTAGACCTACTATCAATTGATGTTTGCGAATCACTGGAACTGATATTAGATGCACACCATCCTGAAGTAAAGAATAGTGTGATGTCTATGTTTGGTGATGCGATAGGAGATAACTGGCCCTACTACGGGACACCATTACCGAATAAGGAGATGATTAAATGAAATACGAAACAAAATTAATAACAATAGAGAACCAAATAGAAGAATTGAAAGAACACTTGGAGCAGGCGTGTCATGCAGCGTTTAACCTAAAACGGTTAGAGGTACTCGATCATGATACATACGAGAACGAGTTTAACAGCAAGATAGCCTTTATGGAATCACTGGTAGCAGTGTTAGAGGCAGTACACAAAGGAGAGGAATGAAATGGTAGAAGTAGAAATAGACATAGAAGCAGAGATAGAGAGCGCAGTAGAAGAGGCAATGGATAATTATGAGCCTGACTACGATGAAATTAGGTGTCAGATTGAGGGCGACATCTTAGACCAAGTAGATGACCACATCGACTGGTCTAATGCCGAGTACAACCTAGACATAGATGGGATGGTGGATTCCCACCTTGACTACAAAGGCTTCATCGAAGAGGACGACTTGGCTGACAAGATTGTCGAGTTCGTAGAAAGTGGTTGCGATGTTGTAGATGGCGTTGCTCTTGAATTACTAGAGCGAGCAGTTAAGACACAAGGTGGAATGACACCAAGGGACTTTTACTTGCCTACATGGGATGACTGGCATGAACTACAAGAACAAGTCCGAGCACTGTCTCAGATTGTAGACACATCAAGTGTCAGGACATCTCTAGCAGATGACATAGTAAATGCTTACAGAAATAACGAAATAAACAGCGAGGCGATAACAGGTACGATTGCAGAACTACGCAATGTAAGATACCAAGCGATTCGATACCTGTCCAAGCCTGACCTACTGACATGGGCAGCGGAGAATGGATTCGTTTGCTCTAGTGACATGAAGGTAGCAGACATACACAAGGTGATACTATGATACAATGGATGATTAGAAGATTAATAGGAATCATGGGCAGAGCCTATGTGTTCTTGGATAGGTTCTTAAAGCACGAAGTAACCCCGGTTCTTGGTGTAGAGATAGATGAGGACTTACAGGGCATGACACGGAGACAACTGTGCCGACACATCGAGAAGAAGTTCGGCTGGGACGAAGATACCTTTTGGTATCTTGAATCTACACAGAAGATTAGGTTGTGCTGTCAAGTAGCAAGGGAGAGGATGAAATGAATAAATACTGTACACAATGCAAAGGAAATAATGGAGTCACTAGATGTGACCATTGTAATGAATATACATGCAGAGATTGTTTGACGATCATATCGAAACCGCAAGGTGAGATAGAGGTCAAGCATAGTAACTGTGTTAGAAAGAGAAAGGTGGCACAATGAGCGTCAATCCAAACTACATAATGAGATGCGGAGAGTGCCATGTGATGTCGTATGATTTAATTTTCTTACAGTGTGAGAATTGCGGTCACATGACTGACAGGCACAAGGAACTGGTAGGCGAAAACCGAGAAAGAGTCGGCGAGTATTTAGAACTCCGTCGTAAGGTCAGAAAAGAAACTAACAAAAGGAATAGGGAGTTCTTTGCACATCGCAGAGCAACCGAGAACTGGAGGAATAAAGAATGAAACAAATTATACACATAAATCAGCACAACATCAAGCACAACCGTAAGGTAGATGCCGATGAGCGTAAACCAGTTATCACTTGTAAAACCTACAAGAGTAACGACTACCACCACTCTATCGATTTGTTGTCTGTAGAGACTGGCGAGGTCTTAGGTTCAGTAATGTACTCGCCCGACAAACCTTTAGCCTGTGGTGCTAATGTGTGGATAGAGTTGGACACTGACATAGTAACAATACAACCAAAGGAGGAATAAAGAATGACAACATACATAGAGAGAGAGTTTACTTGCCCTAAGTGCGGCACAGAGATACATGGCTTCAGCCCTACAAACATACATCCTCAAGATGGTATAGTTGATTTGGAAGGCACATGTGATGCGTTGGACCCTGTTACAAACGAACCGTGTAATAACACATGCAAGGTCGAAATTGTAGGCCACGCAGATATTGAATGGAGAGTGAAAGAATGAGCATAGATAGATTAACACATGCAAGTGTATGCTTAGACATAGCACTAGAAGCAGCACAAGATGGCGATGAAGAGAAGGCAAAAGAGTTTATTCAGAAATGCCTAGATGATTTGGAGGCGATGGCATGAAATGTTGTGACAAAATAGATGATGATTGGATAGACGGTGGTGTGTGGCATGATAATCATACTACATTTGGGTGTAGTCATGGAAAACTTTCGGTGACTTATCAATGCCCTCATTGTGGTAAAAGAAGCGAGAGAGATTTCGTGGAGGTGACGGCATGATTACTTGCTATGGAATTACATATCTTTACCAAGGCGATTGGACACACATTGATGTTTCTAAAACTGAAAGAGGGGCGAAACTATACGCAACTCGTCATGGCTACACTAAGGTTTCAATTAGGCAAGGCTATCACTCTGAAATAATTGCCGAGAAAGTAAATGGTAAGTGGCAAAGTGTGGAGGTGACGGCGTAATGGTACAACTAATTGATTATAGCGACAAATTTGGCAAGCGTATTGGGATGAAGTACCCATACAACCCTGACCTGAACAATGCCTTGAAAACAAGAATAGGTTTTCCCGGTGTCAAGTGGGATGGTGAGCAAAAGGTTTGGAGTATACAAGACAACCGTACTACCATTCTGATTGCAGCAGAAGCACTGGTCGATTTTGGATTGGATGGAGAGGAACTGTACAACAGGGCCAACATCCACCCACGCGATCAGAAGAGTCCTAACGACTGCTGGGTAGAGGAATCAGGCACACGGCTCAAGGTGCACTGGCCCTTCATCAAAGACGCAGATTTGAGAGAGAAAGTGCGCTTAGCCATCCGTTCTATAGATGGCAGAAAGTTTGAACCTCTTGCAAAATGTTGGAGCATACCACTAGCCCAAGGCAAAATCCTGTACAGTGTGATGCAGAACCTGTACCCTCCACTAGCGGAGGCAATCTTAGGCTGCGATGCAGCAGTGCATGATGTATGGGATAGCATCAGGCGGGTAGAGATGAGTGGTGCTGCTACTATTAGTGGGGATGACCTGAAAAGTATAGACAAGCGACTGGAAGTTAGAATACCTCCACACCTAGAGTTGTACCCGTTTCAAAAAGTAGGAGTGGCCTTTGCCGAAGCAAGTAATGGTCGCTGTTTAATCGGTGACGAGATGGGTATTGGTAAGACAATACAGGCGATAGCATATGCTGCGCTGAACCCTGCTCGCCCTGCCCTAGTCGTATGCCCTGCGAATGTAAAGTACAACTGGCAGAAGGAAATCAAGAAGTGGTTACCGGGCGAGACAGCACAGGTGATTGACAGTGGTAAGGCTGAACTAATTAATGCAGACTTCTACATCATCAACTATGACCTGATGACTAAGAAGTTGGATGAGTTGCTGAAGATGAATCCAAGGCTGACTATCATAGACGAGGCACACTATCTCAAGAACGAGAAGGCGAAGCGTACCATTGCTACGATGACACTGGCTCGCTTCTGCCCCAAGGTGATAGCACTGAGCGGTACAGCGATTGCTAGTAGACCCAAGGAGTTCTTCAACATCTTGAATCTACTACGCCCTGATGAGTTTAGTTCCAAGTGGAACTTCATGCAGAGTTACTGTGACCCGTACCACAATGGCTTCGGCTGGGACTTCGATGGTGCATCTAATACCAAGGAGTTGAATGAGCGTACCCGTGATGTTTGTATTCGCAGACTCAAGAGTGAAGTGCTACCCGATCTACCACCTAAGACTAGGCAGTTCTTACCTATACAGTTAACACCTGCTCAGCGTGAAGTGTACGACATAGCACAGGATGAGTGGGAAGAGAAGTTGAATGAGCATTATCTCAATGGCGAGTCCATACCACCGGGTACCATGCTGAATATGCTGAGTGACCTGAGACACAAGTGTGGTGCAATCAAAGTACCATATGCCTGTGACTGGATAAGGGAATACAACGCAAGCACTGGTAAGCCAATTATTGTATTCGCACATCACAAAGATGTAATCAAGGGAATACATTTGGCACTAGAAGATGACTACAAAGTGGCTAGCATTACAGGGGAAACACCTGCTAAGATGAGGCAGGTTATTGTAAATAGTTTCCAAGAAGGAGAGATAGAGATACTACTCTGTAATACAATTGCTGCTAAGGAAGGGTTGACTCTAACTAAGGCTGACACCGCTCTGTTCATAGAGAGGGAGTGGGTGCCTTCGGACGAAGAGCAGGCCGAGGCTAGAATACACCGTATTGGTCAAGACAGTGACAGTGTACATTCGGTGTACTTGTCCTGTATGAACACCATAGATGAGCATTTCGATCGAGTAGTAGAGCAGAAACGACAGGTTGTTAAAGCAGTACTCGACGGAGGAGATGTTGAAGAGAGGAAGAGCCTAGTCAAAGAGTTGGTTAAGAAGATGAGAGCAGAAAGAGATTGGAGATTTGAAGAGGGATTATGATGTATGATAAAAGGATAACAGAAATAGAAAGAAAGTTAAGTATTTTACACAATGAGGTTACTGAACTTGTAAATCAATTATTTGACAGGGCCGATCTTGTGAGTGCTGTACGAGAGATACAAGACGAGATGAAGAAAGCAAATAGAAAATTAATACTGATACATGAGGTGTAAACATGAGTGAAAAACAAATAGGAATTAAAGCAAAAGCAATAGACTTAGACGGCGTGTGGCACTGGGAGGGTAAGAAGATACCTTTGTTGGGTAACCACTTACCTGTACCTGAAAGTGTCCGACTAGATATGGACCCTGAACGCCAAGAGGTATTGGCTATAGTCGATGCCGCTGACTGGATGGAGGGTGGCGAGTGCGTGTGTGGTGCCAAAGCAGAAGGCATCATACTAGTCACAGAATATACAAAACTATTCCCTGCACATTGCTGCGAGCAAATGGTATGGATGACAGACGAGAGGGATTACAATGAAATCTACGAAGCGTGAAGAGACACCGGAAGAACAGATAGAGATGTTGTTAAGCGGCCTAGCCATTGGTGCCTTATGGGAACCAGCAGGCTACGGCTTGACATACATGAAGATAGGCGATAGAGAAATCGAATTGATGGTGCAACAGGACAGCGCTGAATCAGCACAAGCCCGTATCAGATTCGGTATACTCATGGCTAAAACTGGCTGGCAGGTCACAGAGGACAATGTACAAGTTGCTCCTAGTGAGAACTTGTCGCCTCAGCAACAGTACATGAAAGAACAGATGAAGCGACAGGAGATAGCACAGAGCACTTGGAAGTGTCAGACACCTGAGTGTGGTTGTTTGTTGTCAGCATTTGCTTTGGATAAAGCCGAGTGGATTTTCGTGGGCCAAGATAAGATTGTTGATGACGGAGGCCAAGAGCAAGATGTAGAGATATGGGCAGTCAATGTAGTCTGTCCTGTCTGTGATACAACGATTGCAATGGAACCACTAGAGTATGCGCTGATAGCGGGAGACGATCTGATGATGTCATACCGTACACCTGCTGCTCAACTAGAGGCACTGGATAGACCTACCATCATCAAGATAATGGATTCAGGTAAGGGTAATTCAGAGGTAATCATAACAGGTTCCTTCTGTCCATTCAGTGGCGCATTGTTGCCACCGCATGTCAGAGGAGCCGTAGTTAGTTTCAAAGAATTGGAGAGTGAAGAGGAATGAATATGAATAGAGAAGTATTAGAGGAAGAAGCAAAGGCAATACAGGAGCGAGCGAAGATAGTACAGGCTGGTTTACAGACCATGAAGAACCTACAGAAGTGTTTGGTGCACGGTCACCGATTCGACTTGCATGTAGAACAAGATGAGTTTCATGAGATACTTCAGATGGGAGTGAGGTGTAGTGTATGTGGAGCAACGACAGAACTGTTTGAAAACATTGCACTAGGGATGCCTGACGATGAGATGAAGGTCGGCGGCTTGGCTACTTTAGGACTAGACGAAATAGATGTAGAAGAACCTGAAGAGGAAGAGGAACCTGAAAATAAGCCTACTCCTTACGATAACCGAGAAATACAAACACGAGAAGGTGACGGGTCGTACAGAGTAGACCCTAAGCGGTTCTTACCACAGGAGGAATGAATATGAGCATAGAGAAAGCAAAGCAAGATTTGAAAATGATGGTAACCACCAGTTGGATTAACTGGTGTGTAGAAAATGGAATAGATTGGGACAAGAGTTACCCAGTCATCAGTGACTTTGGTACTAAGTTTACAGTACAAATGCCTGAGAATTTGATACCAATGGTGGGTGAAGAAGAATGAGTAGAGACATACGAGCACAGTTTGTCGATCTAGCAGAGGAAGTATTGGGAGAGGTTGATGAGGCGCTGTCCGTTGATGTCATCATCGACAAAGTTGCTGCCAAAGCACTGACCAAGAAACTGAAAAGCGGGCGCAAGCCTAGTAACAGATACTTGCGGCAGATTTCTAATCGCACTGTCAACCATTTGTTTAGGGTGGACAAGCGATTTGCTAAGTTTGCTCAAGAAGAGTGGCGTGTCAATTTGTGGACACTATCGGAGGAATTGAGATGAGTTGGATTGAAGAATGGTTTCCACCCGAATGCACTAAGTGCATGAAGTTCGGGAAAGAATGTAAGTGTAAAGAAAAAAAGGAGGAATGAATATGGAAAAGGACATTGGTAAAGCATATCCACAATACATTGTATGGCGTAAACCTGCGACAAGCAAGCGCCACAAAGGTAAGATGGAAGCAGTGCTTACCAAGGTCTATCCACCAAGCGGTTCACAAGTGGACATCAGATTACGCAACATCAATACAGGTGGTTTTACTAGAGAAGGTGTACGCCTGTCTTTAGAAGATGCAGTGTCTTTGAGCAAAGCACTGTCGAGACTGGTCGAACACTTAGAGGAAGAGAGGGGGAGTGAAGAGGTTGTTACTGGCTGAAGCGGCAATGCTGTCACGCAGACTCAAGGAGTCCTATACAAGATGGAGGCGTGAAACCGAATCAAGATCGGATGCCTTCAAAATATCAATCAAAGCACTGAAAGACAGGCTCAGTGAGCGGGCTGAAGTAATTGAAGATGTGATAGATATACTCTATCCAAAGTATTCTAAATACGAGCAGCAGTTTGTTTCAGTCCTTTGGGTCAGAGACAATGTGTGTACTGAGTTAGGTATATCGCCCATACACTGGAACACTGTTATGACTGGTAAACCAATCGTGCCTCTTCTAGCAACCGAGTCCTCTGAGATAGGAGGCGAGGGCTGGACAATCAAGCAGGCACTGATGGCAATGCACCGTATAGAGGACGAAGGCGTACTACCTATGTCCCAAAACATGAATGAGGATGAGGCGCTGTTGTTTTGGTCTAGGGCACTGGGCGAACAGGAGCCAATGCCAATCGATAGATTCTTGCAGATGCTTTCGTATCTACCTGAGTCAAACGGCATAACCAATCTACAAAGCATTCGCCACCTACTGACTACCATGAGTCCTCAAGAGGTAGCAATCAAGATACTACACAAGGAAATGATTACACCCAACAACGAACTATTCCTACAGCCGGGCCAACCATTCGTAGCACCAATCTATCAAGCATGGTCTTCGATGGTAGCACCACCTGCTGTATACGCTGATGTGATGAAGGGGTCGAGAAGATACCTACACATCACTGAGTTCCCAAAGGGGTCATTCAGAGGCACCATCTATTCAAGAGACAGACAAATTGTAGGCAAGATGCACACATTCGATCTGCCCTTCAAGGTGGAAGCAATTGTAGAGATAGAGATGTCGGGTGACAAGATTACCAAGATAACCGATGCCTACTCAATTGGGGAAGACTGGGGCGTTTACAAACTAAATAGGGCCGAGCGGATTTCTATGGCGAATAGTTTAGAACCAAGCGTACCAGTTGATGGTGGTAATCTGATAGAGAGTGGGTCGGACATCGGCTCTCTGTTAAACCAACTAGACGGTAGAGAGCGACTGCGTTTAGTTAAGTCCGGCCCAGTGGAGATGCGTGATAGTAACGGATGGGTTGTCATCCAACAGGCGTTCCACATACACTTCTTAGTAAGTGCAATCCGTAAGGATAAGGAATTCGATACAATCCTACGCCTGTCTGTCTTAGATGGTTATGAGACATTTGAGGTAGGTGAGAGCAAAGTACCGACTGATGTAGCCCAACACATAAGAACGAGGCTGGGTCAACAGGGAGTACTTGCGGGGAAATCTTGGATGCCTATAGACGAATATGGTTTGGTTGTAGTAGCCGAAGTAACCGGCTTCGATCTTGATAAGATGAAAGCCACACACTTGAACATACTATATGCAGATGACACACTGGGTTACAGTGATACATCGCAACTAACAGATTTGATAGAATTAGCGGAGTGAGAGAAATGAACTGGAGAGAAATAATGGAGAAGTCAATCAATGACGGGGATTATCATATCCTTAGAAGGACAGGTGGAAGCATGAACACAAGTCAAGTTTTGCAGCGTATTGATTTACCGATGCTCAGACTACAGAGGAGATGGCTTATTGAGAAAGCGTGGGAAGAAGATACCGAGCACATAATATGGGGCTTGGTTCACTTACTGGATGAACTTCAAGATGCCTTGGAGGTGGAAGCATGAACATATTCGTATTAGATAAGAACCCTGAGAGAGCAGCAATAATGCACTGCGACAAGCATGTCCCTAAGATGTGTGTTGAAGCAGCACAGATGATGGCATCAGCCCTGCGCCGACACGGTGCAACTGATGAGCAAATGCCACTCACTAAGTCAAGGACTCCTTACAAGGGAGGCTACAAGCATCATCCATGCACTGTATGGGTTGGCGATAGCGAAGCCAATTTCATTTGGCTTGCTCGCCATGCGATAGAATTGTGTGTCCAATACGAAAAACGCTTTGGCAAAGTTCATGCTTGTAGAGACCCAATACATTCGATGGTTGGATTGATACCTTTGTTTCCCGACAAATACCCAAGTCCTAAAGCAGCACTTACACCATTCGCACTGGCTATGCCTGATGAGTTTAGACCTGAAACCATTGATGGTGAAACAGTGTATCACGCTTACCCAAAGTATGCGGTTGAGGCATACCGAGCCTACTACCACATGAAATGGTTCGCCAAGTGGGAGAAGGGTACACCTGCTCCTGACTGGTGGCAAGGCGTGGAGGTGACGGCGTGAGTTTAGCATGGATAATGAGGGGCTTTATTGAGAGTTGCGAAGAGTGTAACAAGATGAAGTCAAAGACCGCAGAATGTAAGTGCGTGGAGGTGACGGCATGAAGTGTTTAGTGTGCGGAGAATACCACCATCAGGCCGGTAGTAATTGGTTAGGATGGTGGGGAGAGAATCAACGAATTAGAAACGATGAGGGTGTCTTTGTGGAAAGAGGAATTTATTGTGAGCCATGCACTCCTCAATGGGTTAGAGAGAAAATGGAGGAATGAAAGATGATAGTATGGAGAGAAAAATACAGACCAAACAAAATAGACGACCTAGCAGGTTGTAAAGAATTCAAAGAAGCAGCCAAGTCTTGGCTAGCCAAAGGTAGCCTACCAGCAAACATGCTGTATGTAGGACCACCCGGTGTAGGCAAGACCAGTGCAGCGTATGCACTAGCCAAGGAGATGTACGGAGACTACTTCGATCCATCCAACTTCATTGTAACCAATGCAAGTGATGAGCGTGGTATCGATTTCGTCAGAGAACTAAAGCACATGGCTAAGCAGAAAGGCATAGGAGTCAGGAGGCGCATATTCGTACTGGATGAAGCAGACTCCCTGACACCTGCGGCACAGAAGGCACTGAGGCAAGTGATGGAGGATAGTCACAGAACTGCGATATTCATATTGACAGCGAATGACATCTCTCCGATTCACAAAGCAATCAGAGACAGATGCCTCACATTCAGATTCAAACCTCTCAGCGATGAGGAGGCAAGGAAGAAACTGTTGGAAATACATACGGCGGAGAACTTGCCTATTCCGTGGCGAGAACAGTATACTATGTTGAACCGCTTAACCAACGGTAGTTTGAGACAAAGTATAGACATTTTAGAGGGTACACCTAAGACAGATGAAGGCCTGTCTCAGAAACTCAGACGCAGTACTGAGAGCCTAAACAAGGCAGCGCTCAGTTTCGTTGGAGGAGACTACCAGCGACTAGCAGAGAACATGAAAACCAACCTTAGAGAGGGCAACAGTCGTGTCGCAACACTAATAGGGTTGAGACACCGAGGGCGGTCTCTACTGGAGGGTGGTCAGGACGATTGGTACGCATTTATGTTAACATATGGAGAGTTTATCCTGTTAGCAAACTTGTGGCCCGATGATGACGATTCCTTTGTAGACTACTTTGTAGCAAAATTAAGGAAAAACAAGGAGGAAAAAATATGAACGACGAGAGACAATTACCGGAGGGCGTACTAGAACGCCTACAAGGATATGCAGAGAGAACACAGAAAAAGATAGGAGAGGCAGCAAACGAATATCTTGCTTGGATAGAGCAAGAGTTTGCAGTGTCTGACTGGAAAGACGAGGACGACGATTTGTTGGTCGAGTGGGCAGAGATGTTTACTCTTGAAACCCGCAATCTAGGTAGTACTGGCGGCGGTGGCCGTGAAACAGTTACCTTCGTTGGTCAGTTTGTAGGCATTGATGACAAAATCAATGACTATAGAGAAAACGCTAGAGATAAAGCAATCTCTACCTATCGTAACAATTCCGGCCAAGCCATCGATAATGGCGTAGTTGGTATAGTTAAAGCAAAAGACGGAGTATGGCATGTCAACGGCGAGCCTACCAAAGAGCGCATCGATGGAGACAAACTACCTTGGTTTGGACTACAAGTCGATGGCGATCTCATCTGTCTAATGAATGACAAGGGTACACCTATGGCACCTGAGAGCAGAGTCCGTAACCTGTACTTGCTTGGTAACGATAAGGAGAACTTCAACAGAGAAATTACTGTTTGGCGCATCTCCCTGACGGGTAACAACATGGCCGAAGAATATGAATTCGGCAGACCAGTAACCTGTCAAGTAATCAGGTCCAATAAAGAAGGCGCTGATACTGTTTATACTAACAGAGACTTTAGTAAGACTATGGTATACACTGACTCTTTCGTGGAGGAAGATGACAGAGTACTACTCAGGCCTGAAAAGTACCTAGTTAGCACAGGTATGCACGAATCATATGTCGAAATAGACGAATTGACTGAGGCATACGAAGAGCGCAAATTACAGAGCAGTAGTGGCAATTACTACGGTCCTACTATTATCACTAAGGGATATGTCAGTAGGCTCAACCTAGAGCCTATGGACAATCAATACGACCAAACAGGTCGTGCATTCAGATTGAGCGTAACCAGCCCTAGCCTACAGCGTAAGTTCGGCAGGGACTCAGCAATGTCTGAAGTAACTGTGTGGGTACCGGGTCGAGTCTATGATGACAGTCATCCGTTTGAGTTCAAGGACAATTACGGTGAATGGCAACCATATGCAGAAAAGACACCAGTAATCATATTTGGTCGCATTCGTATGAGTGTATACAATGACCAAACCACACCTAACCTAACAGCATTCGGTATCTATGTACCACCTCGTACAGCGAGACCGGGTGCTAAGGGTGGAGACACTAGCATAGACCAATTCAAGAATAACGGAGAGGAATACTGATGGCAGGATTTGGAGCAATGAAGAAGAAAGAAGACGAGATAGCAGAAGCGATCTTCCAAGCGGAAGCAGCAGAAGTAGACAAGCAGGTTGCAGAGGCGGAAGCCCCTGCGCCTGCTCCTGTTTCTAAGAGCAACTTCCCTAACTTGGAAGCAGAGTTCAAAGAACAGACCAACCCTAACAGGATAAGGCCTAGCAAGGTCTTCTGTGGGGTTGTCGGACACGAAGGTACTGGTAAGTCCGGTATCGTGATTGATGGACACATGCACAAATACCCTGAAGGTATGTTGTGGGCAATGGACTTCGATAACGGGGCAATGGCCTGTAAGGAAGCACACTATCCGGGTTCTGATGAGAGAGTCAGAGTATGGTCTCCTTGGGTTATGCAATCTAATGATAGAACATCTTACGATTATCCCGAAACACACAATCGTGTAATGGACTTACTGCGCTATGCTGTAGAGTATGCACAGAAGCAATCTAAAGCAGGCTTTGAGGGTAAGAAACTCAACACTTTCTTAGTTACATCTGTAGACCAATTCGATCAAGTCTGTATGAACAACATGAAGATTTACGACTTAGAGGATAATAATGTAAAGGACGCAATTGGTGCTGCTAAGGTTGAAGTCAACCAAGGTATCGGTTGGAACTGGAACATCAGGTCAACTAGGTTCAAACAGATGACAGCACTGTGTCAGAAACTAAACGCTCTAGGCGTGGATGTATACTGGGAAACTCACCTCAAAGAGGACAAGGACGGCAAGGTCGGATTCGACGGCTGGAAGTTCGCATGGGAGAAGAGTGCAAATAACGACCTGTTCCAAATTATTTGGTGTCACGCTCGTAAGGTTCGTGGCGATGATGGTAAGGAAACAGGGGAGATTAGGCACACAGCAGAGTTCTTCAAAGAGAAAACCAATTCTGACCTAAAGGGTCAGGAGAGGTTGTACTTCGTCACCAAGAAGGGCGAGCCTGCTCAATGGCACGGCTTGTCTGAACTGCGTGAAGGGGTTCTCTGAGTAAAGTGATTCACTAGGGGTTAATCCAGTAATAAGTGGCAAACTTTCAAAACTCGGAGATAGTGTCCTCTCTTGTACACGAACCGCTTTCCCCGCCCGTGAGGTGATAATATGACAAGTTTCAAAGTAAGTAACAAAGATCTAGCCCAGTTCATTACAGGGTTTGGCAAAGAATTGCCTGACATTGTATTCAGGGTCAAAGATGAATATGTAGAATCGGCAGTGGGTAAAGACACCCACTACCTTAGACGACGACTGGCTGTTAGAGAAGCAGAGGCTGGTAACATTGCAGTAAGCGATGTATCTAGGCTACTTGCATTCTTGAAGGCCACAAAGACCGGAGAGGTCAGTATCAATCAGATGGGTAAGACATCAGTACTACATGTAGCCTGTGGCAAATCCACGCTACAGTTGCCGACATCATCCTACCTGACTACTCAGAAGCAATTGCCTCTGATAGAAAGATTGGTTGGTGAAGGTGAAACTAACATGTGGCAGAGTTGGGCCAATTTCGACCTAGACTGTCATGGTATAGTAAACGGAGAAGACTTCGCCCCTGCGGCACAATTTGACAAAGTAATTGGTGGCAAGTTTTCCTGTAAGTCAGCATTTGACCCATCAGGTGAGTATGTAGTCAGTGCGGGTTCAAAGGCCAAGGGCAAGATGTTTGTCCGTGTACCTATTACCAACTGCGAATCTAATAACGACACAGTAAACTCAGCATTTGCTTACTGGTTACCATCGCTACTGGCTAACCTACCACCGGGTCCACTCAATCTCCACACAGGGGATGAAACAGTCCTTGTGATAGAGCAGGGTGACACTGGCTTCCTACTAGTCGTGATGGATCAAGAGTACGAGGAGGACTAAGTATGTTCTATCAGTGTAACTGTGGTAAAGACATACCTTATCACAAAGGTAACAGAAAAAAGCCACTTTGTCCACATTGTCATTGCTACCAAGGCGAGGGTGGTTGCAACGACTGCGAATGTTTGGGGGAAGAGGAGTGATTATCAACACCTATCGACCTGACCCTGAAGGACACGACCACATATACAAGAGGTGGCGTGACTCTGAAGGAAACCTGATAGAAGAGCGAATCAGCGATTTTAAGCCGTACTTTTGGATTTTAAACAAAACGCCTGAGAGAATTGTACAGCGGGTTCTGTCACGATACCCCGGTAGTTCGATAGATAGAGAGGAGACAGCAGTCGCCCTAAAGACAGAGGACACGCTGGTTAAGGTATATGCCTACAGACAAGCAGATGTCAGACAGATGCAGAAGGAGTTTGGTAGAACTTGGGAAGCAGACATGAGTCTGACTGACAGGTACCTCATAGATGAAATCAAAGAGATGCCTGAGTGGAAACCCCGTGTATGGCACTTCGATTTGGAATGGGATCCCCACGAAGATTTCACAACCGTTATGTCTGTAGTGGACAACTACAACAACAGGAATGTCACATTTTGCTGGAGCGAAGAAACAGCAGAGATAGAAGAGAAGGGCTTTGTAAGAAAGGAGGAGCGCCGTGTAAAGCATGAAGGTGCCGACTTCGTTTACGAGCGTTTATTCTACACTGATGAAAAGTCAATGCACAGTGCTTTCTTAGATTACTTAGAAGAGTGCAACCCCGATATACTCATAGCCCACGCTATCATGTGGGCAGATTTACCTCACCTAGTCAGCAGACTGGATGAGTTCAGACGACTCAGCCCCCTTGGGCGTGTACTGAGGCCACCCGCAGGTGAGCGTGGCTACAAGTACACTGCTCAGCCAATCATAGGCAGACTGTGCTTTGACACAGCAGCGCCCTACGACAGTGGTACAGGCTTTGAGCGTGTATGGAAAGATAGCGGTAAACCGCAATTAGCCAGTCGAAAACTAGACCACATTACAGGCCCCGATGTATTGAATTATGGTGGCAAGTTTGACATGGATGTATTTACAGGATGGAGAGAGAGATTTGATGACTATTGTGATTATTGTATGCAAGATACTTTACTACTCAAAAGAATGGATGAAGAAAATCATGTCCTGAATTTCTTCTTATCATTACAGCGTATATGTGGTGTGACATTTACCTCGTGCCACAATGTAACTAGATTTGCCCGTGGCCTGCTCAGCAGACGCACACATTGGAAGGCACCTACAAGGCCTGATGTGGAGAAACAGGACTACGAGGGTGCATACATTCCTCCGCCCAAACCGGGCAGGTACGAAGGCGTAGCCTGTGTAGACTACAAAGGGTTGTACCCCTCACTCATTTTATCACATTCACTATCATGGGAAACCCAAGTAGATCGAAGTAGAGCCGGTGAAGCCGGTATACACAAGTTACCTGATGGCTCTTGTTGGGACCAATCCAAGAAGGGGCTACTTCCTCAGATTGTAGAGGAAATGTTTGAGTTGCGTGATGAATACAAAGGTAAGATGAAAGCGGCAGACAGCCCCACAGAGAGGGCTGGCTGGAACACAATGCAACTTGCTACCAAAAGGGTGATGGCGAGCCTATATGGTATGGTCGCCAGTGCCCACTGGGGCTGGTGTGACTTCGACATAGCCAACGCTATCACAGCCTGTGGTAGAGAGGCAATCAAGTTCCTAATGGAGGAATCAGAGGCTCAGGGCTACGAGGCCCTGTACGGTCACACTGATTCGGCATTCGTGAGTGTCCCATTTGATGAGGCACCAGCACTAGCCAAGCATCTGACAGACAAGGTACAAGTCGATCTCAATGCAAGTCACCTATTCGTGGAGTTTGAGGCATATATGCCATACTGGCTAGTAGCGGGGAAAAATCTCTACTACGGTATATGCTCTTGGCCCCCTGAAGATGAAGGTAAGCCTAAGTCGGCTCGATTCGGTAAGATTTCTACTCTCGCACCTATCTCTCGCAACTTAGAGAGAGATGTGCTAAATTTGGTGTGCCAAGGTGCATCAGAAGCAGATGTGATAGACCATGTTAGGCCAATCGCACTCAAGATACAGAAGGCCAAGGTCGATTTGAAAGAGGTAACTGGAGTAACTAGAATATCTAAGAAATTAAAGAATTATGCTAAGCCCACTTTGGGTGCTAAGGCTGCTGTGTATTACAATAAACACATGGCAGAGCGATTCAACCAGCCCAAGTTTGATGAAGGTGACAGTGTACCGTGGGTATATGTTGCCTCTTCTCCTGACTGGGCCGCACCTACAGATATAGCCTGTTACAAGGACATATCTGAGATGGAGGGCTTTACGCTCGATTGGGAGAAAATGGTTGACAGGTTAGTTAAGCGCAAAGTCAAGCCGATATTCCAAGCCCTTGAATGGGACTTAGAATCGGCTTCAGGTGCAGCACGACCAAAGAGGTATTGGTGATATTATGACAAGAGATTTTGAAGCATACAAGAAGTCCACATACAAGTGGGAACCGGGGCACGAATTACATTTACGAATCACTAAGTCTAGCCTGACTAGTGACTTCGATTACTGTCCACAGCAGTATCATTACAAGCGTAGAGAGGGGCGCAAGACTCCTCAAACAGACGCTATGGTTAAGGGTATCAATATACACAATGCAATGGAAGAGTTCTATGTGTATGTCAGACCCAATATCAACAAAGTACTGAAACTACTCAATGAAAAGAAGAGAGATGAAGCACTCGATTTGTTTATCAAAAGTGTACCTGAGCCTGAAGAGCCTTGGGAACTAGGAGAAGGCCCAGTTATAGTGAAAAGACTGAATTGGGAGTTAGATCGACTAGAGGCCACGCAAGGTGAAAACTTCTTACCAGTTATTAACGAAGATGAGATACATGTATTCACTGAGCGTGAGTTTGTACACAATGGGGAAACTCACATTGTACCCATTCATTTCGCCGGTATGATAGACCGAGGATTTGAAAACGATGATGGTACAATTAGTCTAATGGAATTGAAGACAGGTAAATGGAAGCAGAAATGGGATAAGAAGAAGAACGACTGGGCTGATGATAGATACAAGGTACAGGGTATGCGTAAAGAAATGGCATACTACGCTGACTTACTCAAGATGGCAGACCACCCACTACAGAATGTAACCCATTGGGGTTGGTTCTACCCTGACGGCTCCTGTGGCGATGATATGGAAGGTGTCAGGTTCATAGACAGTTGGAAGCACGAGAAGGTAGTTAAGTCCTATTCTAAGTCCTTAGATAAGGACATCAATAATCTATTAGAGGCCTACTTTACAGATAACTTCCCACCAAAACCACACCAAGGTAAATGTGCTTGGTGCAGTTTTACTGAAGATTGCCCCGCATGGAAACCCGGCGGTGAGCATCACTGGCCGAGGTGGTAAAATGCACATGACTTTTGATTTTCCAAGAGAAGTATTAGAACTAAGCACAGAGAAGGGCAAAGGCTTCAGAAAACTAGTATCAGATACTGCACAGTTTGAAAGGTATTGGGCTGGTAAAAACGGCGTATCTAATGCCTATATGACAGTCTATGGCTACCGTGCTACTGAAGCACCTAATCACAGAAGAGTCAACCTACAGACACCTATTATCAGGCACTTTGTACTCGACTTCGATCCCAAGGACTTTACTAATCCTAAGCGACCCGATGTACCTCTTGAGGTACCCCTGAATCAAACACTGAGGTTGCACAAAGAGTTACTGGAGAACGACATAGAGCACGGTGTATGGTTTAGTGGCGGCGGCTTTCATATTTGGATAGCATTGTCACAAATATACACGCCAGCAAGCGGCTCTCATTTGTCCGCTATCAGAGAAGCAGGGATGAAACGGGTCAATGACTGGATAAAGGACTTAGATTTGTTTTGCTCGGACCCTGCCGTGCCATTCGACACAAGTGGCCTTATTCGTATTCCTAACTCTTACAATGCCAAGCGTGGCTATTGGAGTGTACCCCTCGACACTAGCGATTTAGAAAATGGCGTAGACCATATACTAGAGAAGGCACTAGATCCCATAAGTGGAGTCAAGACTTACGGTTCCAAAGGCATAAAGTTACAGGTTAAGAAGCCGGGGGAAAAGAAGGGTGTATTCCAAAAGAACACCGTTCCTCTCGACCTACCAACTCTCAAAATGGATGGAGTGATTATACTACCTTGTCTAAACCAAGCCGCCTGTCAAGTGGGTGGTAACCCTAGCCATGATGCGAGGGTACAACTGGCTAAATATCTAGCAAAGCGCTTGAGGCATTTCTTACCACTTGACAAGTTCTCACCTGATGTATTGGAAGGCCATACCGAAAAGATAGTCTCGTTCATTAAGAGCCTGCAGTGGGCCGATTTTGATGAAGGTGTAACTAGGTACCAAGTACGGACTATAGTGGGTAAAGACTACCCTCAAACCTGCAAGATGCTGTGGTCTAAAGGACTGTGCATGGGTAAATGTCGATACTGGGACAAAACGGGGGCCGTAGAATGAAGAAGAAAACACTGTATATGTCTCGTATAATTAGAGTATTTGAAGCAGAGGAAGGTGCACTCAGTACTAACGAAATATACGATATGTTACTTTCACAAAAGTCACATAATGGTAGACCCTATAGTAAAAGTCCCGGTAAAATGACGCTGACACAGATTTTGAGCAAGTGCCCTGAATTCAAAAAAGTAGGGCACCGTAGCGGGACAAAGAATGGTAACCGTGAAAGGATAGGTGTGTGGAAATTAGCAGAAGGGGGAATTCCATGAAGCAACACACATTTCATGGTGCAGAATGCAGCATATGTAATAAAAGTATTAAGACCAATAATAAATCTAAAAGAAGCATATGCTTCATGTGTAACAACAGGGCACCGCCTGACAAATATAGATGCGAAGGAATTAATTCTAAAGGAAATCGCTGTGGACAATGGGCCAAGGTAGATAAGGAGCATTGTGCTCATCATGAATCCAAGGAGGAGTAAACTCATGTGGAAGGTGATACAATTTGTCGAAGCGTTGCTTCTGATAGTGACATTAGTACCCATTCTATTGATATTATATCCTATCCACATAATTAGCGAGAAGGTGTTTGGATGACTAAGGTACCATTGATTATTGACTCTAACGAAAGAGGACCATTGAAGGATGCTATTGTTAGAGCAGCAGAGAGACAAGGTATTCCTATCAAAGAAGAATTTCTACAAGGCATGGGGGATTACAAGGCAGGAGATGGGCACATAGAGTGCAAAAGCATCTCTGATTTATTCCAATCTACATATTCAGGCCACTTGATGAGGCAGATGGAAAACTTGGACGCAAATTGCCAAAGAGTTTTCGTGGTCGTACATGGCGATCTTGCGAAGTATGTAAAAATCTCAAACAATCAGGGTAGAAAAACCACCTATTCAAAGGCCCTCAATACATTAACTGGTATCATTGCCCGAATTATGGCTGATTTCGATTGCCATGTGTGGCGGGCTAACAATTACAGCGAAGCGGCTATGTTCGTCACTAAATTACATTCCAAATTACATACCTCTGCATCAAGTCACGGCGCAAAGGCAATCACTAGAGTCAGTACCAATGATATTAGGGCCGACATGTTGCTTTCTATACCCGGATTCGGCCAAGACTTAGTAGAAAAACTACTAGAGAAATGTGGTAGCATAGAGGAGATGTTACATGTCGAATCTATTAAACAGGTGAAAGGAATGGGTTCAGTTCTGCGCCAGCGATTAGTTGAGGTTTTGACTAGCGAAGAACCAGTAAAGGTAGAGAGGAAATACAGTAAACGGAGAGGAAAGATATGATTGAGCACAGCGTAGAGCACTATGAATGCATGCAGAAATACCCTATTTTGAGAGGATATTTAGAACACTTTAGAGAAGTATCAAAAGATAACGAAATACCCGGTTTACTATCATTTTTCTTTATTCTAGGGCAGACCGCTCTACCATTTGTAAGAGTACCAATTGGTGCCTCTAACATCGATCCAAGGGTGAGTGTGTTTTGGATTCAAGACACTAGGACTGGTAAATCAGTGGCGTTTGAAATCATACAGCGTGTAATGACATCTGCTGGCTTAGATTGCGTTGATTATACAACTGGTACTGACTCCGCTATGGTCGGCTCTTGGAGTCGGGACGAAGATGGCACATTGCACCAAACACCGGGGGTGTTAGCGGGAGCAAAGGGGATGAACTTCGATGAAGGTTCCATTATCCTAAAACCCACCCAGCACTCAGAACAAACTGTTTTGTTTTTACAATCGGCATTGAATTCTGCTGGAACTGGTAGAAATATACTGACCAAGCACATGAAAGATGGTACAATTACTATCGAGTCACTGGTGTCACTTTGGATTACGACATTCCCTCCACAGGGTATCAAAGAGCATGTACTTGACAAAGGTATTTTCCAAAGAGTACTAGTTTATTGGAGGCACTGGACTCTTGAGATGAAAAGAAACATTGCTCACGAATTAGCAGACTCTGTACACAACCATGTTGACTTTGAAGTGTCATATGACGAAGTAGTTGACTTCTTTAAAGACTTGAAGGACAACCTGAAAGTAAGAGTATGCGACTTGGCTGGAATTAGTGCAGATGAGTGGGGTAAGTCTACTCGTGAGGTGCAAGAAGGATGGACTAAGGCGGTAATGTACGATATGTTCACCTTAGATACCACCTATCGATCTGCTCTACATCAGGCAATTGATGATTATTACGACTTAGTAGAAAACATGGACCCTAAGAAGCAGGGTGTATGTGCATCATTCATTATGGGTCTACAGAATTACACCAATGTATTAGCCCACCATATGGCTATGTTGGAAGGTACTTGGGTGGTCACCGGAGACCATGTAGATATGGCTAAAGAGATTCTATACGACCTGTATCACAACCTAATTGACTGGCTGGAATCAGAGGTCAAGGTAGGTATGGCAAGTGGCACTAAGAGAAAACTCCAAGCGAGTTGGAAGAACGCCTACTGGCGCTGTGAACAGTACGATTTCAATGATAATAGAGGACCGGGCTGGGTCAAAAAAGCAGAACTTATGGCTGTCTTTGGTAAGGCTGAAAACCTAAGCAGTAAAGCGGGCATTAACAACAAATACAACGAATCCGGCACTGGTATATTTGAAGACACCCGTGAGGGGAAAAGTAAGTATGTCAGACTGCTCAAAGAGCATAGAAGTAAGGGGGATTGAAATGGAAAAAAACTGTTCCCTCTGTCATGCTAAGTTTGAGTACAAAGACGAAGGTATTAGTGGTTACTTTGGCTTACTGAAAGTAGATTTCTGTGACTTCTGCCTTGCCTGTATGGGCGCTATGCATGAAAGCCTCAAGGTTTTACTAGGTGAAGAGGAATGAAAGGCAAGCACTTTGTCGTGTTCGCCTATGGTAGTGAATTTTCACATATGGTGAATGCCCCCGAAGTGGTAATTGTCACTAGTGATGATTACTTATCGGTATACACTAGTCACCGATCTTATATCAATTCAAAGTCGATTTCTTATTCAAAAATACAAGACGAAATGGCCTGTATCGTAGATAATGGGGGTATATTGGTCCTAAAGAATACTCAGCCCTATGGCCTGAATACTTCTTGGACAGGTATCGACAAAGGTAACCCTAGTGATATGGTTGACCATATTGAAAGGCATATCATGGATATAGATTTGGAGATAAAGCGTATTTCGGAACAGCAATTAAATCTAAACGATTTAGATTTGGAGTATTCCCTGCATACAGAAATGTATGCCCCTATTTGGCAGAAGGGCAGTGAATTGTCAATAATTAAACACTGCATCGATGATGCGAATATCATACTCACCCTAGTACAGCGCTGTAGTAGCGCAGGTGATATAAGGGTGAGACTAAGAGACAAGGGAGTACCAAAGGAGTATGATGTAGAATGGTAAACAACGGAGATCAACAACAAACAGCACAGAGCCTAAACATTCGTGCTGCGAAAGCAATCGCAGACACGGTTAGAAGTACGCTAGGTCCAGCGGGAATGGACAAGATGATGGTCGATGGAGGTGGCAATGTTATTGTAACAAACGACGGTGCTACCATCCTTCAATCACTAGATGTATCGCATCCGGGCGCTAAGATGATAATTGAAGCGGCTAACACTCAAGAGAGTATGTGTTACGATGGTACGACCAGCACAGTAGTATTAGCAGGGCAACTGCTGAGCAATACTGAATCACTATTTGAAAAGGGTCTACACCCTAATGTTATTTGTAAAGGTTACAGACAAGCAGCACAGTGGGCTACTGAACACATTCCAAGTCTAGCAGAGTCTGCCAAGCCTCACTTGAGGCATGTGGCGCAGACATCGATTACAGGCAAGTCATTGGAATCCGCTATGGAACATGTCAGTGAACTATGTGTAAAGGCGGCAGAATTGGCAGGTGGCGATTTTGAGCGCATCCGTGTCCTGTGTCAGCCCGGTGGAGGTTTAGAAGATTCGACATGCTTCTCAGGTGTAGTATTACACAAGGAATTCATGTTACCTGCTATGCCTCTCACACCTGAAGGCAAGGTACTACTAATCAACACTGGACTCAGTAACAAAAAGAATGAGGACAATGTACAAGTGTCACTTGGATCTGCTGCTGAGTATCAGCAATACCAGCAGACTACAACTAGGGATATTTGGGTCAAGAAAGCAGAGTCTATCATCGAGCGCCTACCTAATGGTGGTGCAGTATTGGTCAGAGACCATGTAAACGAGGTAGTTGCGGCTACTTTGGCTAAGGCCAATATCAGCGTAGTTCAGCGTTTACCTGAAAGCGACATATCTGCTCTAGGATTACTACTAAACACCTCTGCGGCTCACACTGTTGAGGACTTAGGAGATGCAGTAGATGCAGAAATCGAGTGTACTACTATCGGTGACATGAAGTATGTCGTCGTCAAGGGCACAGGTGAAGTTACTACTCTAATTCTAAGAGGTGCCACTAAGCAAACACTGGATGAGACCGAGCGTGGATTTGAAGATGCTCTCGGAGTCGTATGTGTAGCCTATAACACCCTCAAGGTCGTACCGGGCGGCGGTGCCGCATATCTCAACTCTGCTATCAATCTAAGAAGCAGGGCAGCAGAGATTGGTGGTCGTGCTCAGATGGCAATTGATGCCTTTGCAGATGCATTGGAATCGATACCTTCTACCATTGCAGAGAATGCAGGTCACGACCCACTAGACATCGTACTAGCGCTCAGGAATGAGCACTTGTCAGGTAACATCGATTATGGGCCTAACATCGAAGATGGAGGCACTTGCTCAATGAAGGATGCCAATGTATGGGAACCTCTCAGCCTAGTCAAGCAAGCGATTCAGTCTGCTAGTGAAGTCACTATCAGTATACTACGCATTGATGACATCATCGGTAAGCGTGGTGAATGATATGCTTCAAATGGCCGATAATTCTTTCAGAAATGCAAATTACATAGAGCGAAAAATAATGTCAGCCCACCCCATATTTCAAGTTGATTATCTATATGGTATGGCTTGTAAAGATGAAGGAGAAAAGTGGGAGTTATCTAAAGAGAAAATGAAAGACTATATCGCTGTGAGTAATGATACAGATGCGACTCCTATACACTGGTATAATACTTCAATATGGGAGAAAAACGAAGACAAAAGGTTGGAGTTATATTTTATGTCAGAAATCCTTAGATGCCTTGTCGAAAATTACAAGACTCCCTTGTTAGAATACAAAGACGGTGTACCCGTAAGAAGTGCTGAGTTTGAAGCAATGATGTATGAAATGTTCAAGTATTATTTTAATTCATATGATGACGAGAACCCACTAGAAGAAGATATATTCAATGTACTTTTTTTCGACATGGATTGGGAAATACCAAATCCTAATAATTCTCCGCAAGAAGGCTTGGTGCTATCTAGCCTTGGAATAAATAGAGATTACTTTTTCAAAACACCCTTTGAAGAGATAATGAACTACCAAGAGTCACTCGATTGGCTATTTGATTACTGTAGTGATTATTTCTGACGAGAAGCAGTAACTAATTCTCTAGCAAAGCGCCCGTAGGGAAACCTGCGGGCCTTGCTGGACTTAGATCGAGGCAGGGACTTATCACCCAACTTACACATATGTCCGCAAAGAGGACATTCCTGAATTGCCGTACCTTTGCCGGAAAAGTAAACGCCCTTTATTACAAGGGGTATGCTTTTCTCTTCGCAACTGACGCATTCTATCCTCAAAGCGGCGAGTAATTTCCCCATAGTATCAAGCCTGCAATAATAGTAGGTGCCAAGCAGTACCATCGTATGCGAATCTAGCATACTTACCATTGGCTATGTTGATATTGGCGGCGCTGGCATTGTCTGTCTTAGCATTGAACACTGCATTGTAAGAGCCACTGGTAGATATGTTCCTAATCTCAAGTACATAGCCGGGGGGAAAAGTCCCACTTGGGGTAAGTGTAGCATGTGCACTCCCTCCATTTGGATTGATTAACCATATGTTCGCTTGGTCGAAAGTGAAACTGGTATTAGCAGTTATTATCTTAACTTCATCAGGCCCTAACCTATGAGTGTGCATGGCCTTAGTACCATTTAGTACATTAGATGCTGCGTAAAAGAGCATGGCATTAGATTCAGTTGTATGGCTTTGCCAAATAGCACCAAATTCACTATTAGTTAAATCGCTACTTTCAGGAGAGCCGTACATTGCCGCAAGATCGGTATGGTGAGTAATCTTGTTATTGGTATGGCCTAAATCAGTAGCACCTGTACTCATAGTCCTAGTACCCTTAGACATGTGTTGAAGATACATAGGGCTGGTTCTGATGAATACCCTTCTATCATGCAATATAGGTGTAGCGCTCAAAGAAGCAGTTACATTTGCAGCCCCTGCTGACATTGTATAGCGCAATACACCTAGTACAATCGATTGATGATTCTTACGAGTATTGCCAATGGCTGGATTAGTCAAAAAGCCAGCAGGTATGAGTGGCGTACCTACACTAGGGGCCACTGGAGTACCTACTTCGTACCTTATTCTAGTAGTAGTACCACTATCAGAGCATATGTAGATTACAACAAATACATCGCTGGTAGCAGTAGGTACGGCTGGCAACTCACCATTGAAATTAGCAGTACCAGTAGCACCGATCGTGATTTGTTGAGTAGCACCAATTCCTCCAGCAAACTTGTACAATGCTCCGTCAAGTACACACCATCCTCCGTGAATAGTGACTACTCCTGATGATGCTGTTTCGATATAACCCGGAGTTGCTGCAGAAATAGCATTTCTATTACTATCACCTAAAGCGCCGTCTAAGACACGAATGATACCGTTACCATGTATGCCTTCATATGGGTTAGTTAAACTCGGAGATGATAGTCCATCTCCATCTCTTAGCCCTTCAGCACTAGTGCTCATTCCGGCTGCGCTCGTATGCCCTGCTTTTGGATTCGTCATGAATTCACCTCAATAATTGCTGAGAAAACGATTTCGTTATCGTTAGTCTTAGTAATTGAGTCGTATGTGTACCTTGCTATGGCAGTAACATCTGTCGCATCGCTAGGGTTCTTGTATTGTATTACTACTTCTTTTAGTGTATTATTGAATGAACTACTAAGTGGTATTTTGGCTTCAACGGATAGACTATGATCGTCCAATACCCTCACGGTAGGTGTAACTACAATCGCCGGTTGAGCGGCCCCTGTATCATCCTGTGTTGCTAGTGTTCCTCCAAAACCGAATACTACTTCGTTTATTCTCGCCTTTAGCGTGTCTATCATAAATCTATTTGCTTCGTTTAGTAATGGCATATCAGCCCCTCCTTCTACTTGAGAATGTGCCTTTGTTCATTTTAACTTTCAAATGACTATTAGCAGACTCAGGTAATGTATCTATCGAAATTAAGAACAGTTCTTCGTTATTTTCAACCGCATAAGGTGATGCCTTAGTAATGACTACCGATGTAGTACTTGCACTACTCAACTTACCCAATAGGTTCCCATTAGCCTTGTAAACAAATGCGTCTGCTTTACCTGCGCTAATTATACCCGATGTAAATATGGAATTAGCATTGACCCCATCAGTTGTAAAGTTGGTAGTACCTACAGCATAACCTCCTCCATTGTTGATTAATATACCAGTTGACTTCAAATGCATTCTACCGTGTACTGTGTTTCTGTTGGGTACTCCAATTGCCATACCGCCGGTTGGATCTTTAACCCTGCGAGTTTCAACACGCCATGCAATTCTAACATTAAAGCCAAATGCAGTAGCAAACTCTTCCCTGTTATATTGGCGATTTCTTTCTTCGTTATCACCTGTGCTAGAACTGATGTCTACCTCTTGGAATCGCTGCAATACATCTTCTATAGAGCCTTCGACTGAGTTGATGTCAATGTCTGATTTACGCTCTGTAAGATATTGCCTAGTAGATAATACTACCTTCCTCTCTGCAGTGGTTAAGGTGTCATAGGAGACAACATCTCCCGGCTGGATTTTACTTGATAGCAACACGCCTTTCAACTTCTTATTGCCCTCTGCTTTCTTCGCCATAGAAAGCAATCTACGCCCAATCATTTTAGCACTGGCTTTAGTTACGGCTGTAGGGGCATAAATGCCACCGGGTATTTCGTTCACAGTGTCCTTTTGAGGACCAAAGTCGTCAACCTGTACTACATTTTGGTCATTATTAGCACGGACTTTTCCCCGAACTACTACCCGGTTGAGTGTACTTTCCCCCTCAGTTTCAACTTCCCCTTCACTGACCATCGTGTTAGTAATGCGATGTTCACGACCATGTTTACGCTGGTGAGAGTAGTGTATGTTGCCAAACTGATCTGTGCTAGAATTGTAGCCGTCGTGTTTGGCTAAAAAGCGCATTGCGCTGATACCGTCTACTCCGTAAAAGTCCTGTGCTACGAATGTGCCACTTGGGTTTTTAATAGTCAGCCCGTTGATTGAACTAGTACTGGCCTTTGCTATACGACTGACTAAATCTGTGGTCCTTAGACCGACATTTATTTTTTGACCTATGCGTACTGTTTTGTCTGTAAAGCCTATTTGCTTTAATTCTCTACCCTTTAGGTTACCTAATCTGTATAGAGTGCCTTTGGTGCTAGCCTCTATAGACGCTGGTACTAAGGCTTGGTCAGGGTTATCGGCACCTATGATTAGAGGGGGTAAAGTAGCATTGGTTTCTATATTGACCTTTTCTTTGTTAACGAAAATGCCACCTGTATATCTATGCCCGTCACTAATGTTATGACTTAGCCTAATGGTGTCTTCTTCTTCAATCAGTGAGTACTTTCGATCGTGAGTAGGCATGAAATCACTAGATGTAGGTGTCTTTACTAAAAATCCACTTTGTTGCTTAGTGTACTCGCCATGACGAACACCGTTATCGACGAACTTAGGCTTGCGCACGACTTTCATAATTGCATTCTGTACTGTGTCAGCACGACCAGTTGCAAGATTCTTACCTAGTGCCATACTCACTCCCCGCTATGGTCCCCTGTATTATAAGTTGCATCACCATCGCTACCCTTTGGATGTAGGGTCTGACTGTGCCTTGGTTGTACGGCGAAGTCGCCCTCTTCATCATCAGGAGACTTGCGACTTGCATCTGCTCTAAAGTGCTCAAGTGTGTTTTCAGACATGACTACTCTTGCTACTGGAGATCGGATGTCAGTCTTGTCATATCCTGTTACATCCACACCCTCAATCTTAGGCCCCTGACTTATAGGCACAGTTGTGCTAGATGTCGGCAGTATAGAGTAAACAGGTGCATATGGTGGACTACTTGGAGTCCCTGTCAGTGCACCCGGAGCATCGCTTGTGAATAGACCATATTTGCCTCCGGCTGTCGCTCTATAGAAGTTAGAGCCAACTTGGTCAGCCCCACTCTTGATAACAGGTGCAGGTCTGAAGAATTGTACATGCTTACTATCAAGAACCTGCGTAGGCCTGTATAAGAAATCGATAGTTGAGTCTGTAAAGTTAGTATTCTGCACCGTAGGGTCATGAGTCAAGGTCTGATACGGGTTAGAGGTGCTAGTCAGGTAGCCCGCCCCTATGCTGTACTTTTCAGACAAATAACTCTCTACTTGCTTTTGCTCAAAGTCAGTTAATGGCCTATCGTAAATAATTACTTCTGCCATTTGTCCAGTCAATTCAAACGAACCGACATCACCCAATGTAGTACCCCGTGTAGTTTGCTTAGTATATACCGCACTCGATGTTGCTTCAGATTTACCATTGACATAAAGAGTCTGAGTAGTAGAGCCGCCCCCAGCACCGTCGCTTCCCGACATTTTTAGCGTCACTATCGAAGGTTTGTTAGGGACCACTGTATCAGTCCCAGCAGAAATAATTGTAGTGCCGCTACCTGTCCCTGTTCTCCATTGCCAGTAGTTATTGCTGCCCGACATTCTCGCATAAAGAAGCCACCCAGTATTGAGATAAGTGTTCTGTACTATTCCGTGGTAATTGCCGTCATCCGAGTCAACAGTTGAAACTATAAACACTGTAAAGTTACTTGGGTTCAAACCAGCAGCCCAAGGAGATATAGGGATAGCGTCATCACCATCAAAGTGAACATGTGGTTTGTTGTTGTAATCACTGTCACTCGCTACAAAGTCAGGTTGCTGACTTTCTGTCGTTTGAGCGAAAACATGACCATTGCCACTTACATCTTCCCATGTAGTAACAGCATCACCATCTTCTAAGTCTAGGCTATCTGCCTTTAACCAAAGCGTCATGCCACTTGTAGGTAATGAACGACCCCAGCCTTTGACATCTAATACGCCTGAATACCTACTCCATTCCATGATGTAAGTTCCACCAAGCGGCCAATAAGCATGAGCGTTGGAGAATCTTGTAATTCCAGCAACTGGGTTAGTACTAAAGTTCAGAGCGGTCAGATCGAAGTCACCTAATGTGCGACTCCCACCTGTCATAGCCCCTCGTAAGTTTGTCCTCTGTCCTACTTCTCTGTCAGTGTGTAGGCTGGCTGCCTCAGTAGACATGATGACATATTCTCGACTGACACCATCATTTAGTTCAGCGATAGTGTCCACATCTAGTCCCATTCTCATATCATCTCTAGCAACTGGGTCAACTAGCCTTGTATCAGCGGTTACGGTCTCTACACCTTCACCTACAGAAGCACTAGGTTTGAGCAAACCGTCTTCGTCTGCCAAGTCTAACCTAGCGCTTATTCCTCTCTCTATTTCACCCGACTGTAAAGTTAAGTTACTAGGCCTCACTAGTCCTTGACCAAAGGCTGGCTCTGCTGTGCTATGAGAAAGCACTAAGCCAGTAGCATCATGCGTTTCGCTGACATCCATGAGCATGCTTTCGTTAAACACAGTAGGCCAGCGCACTCCTCTGCCATCACCTCTGTCTCCGACTCTAAGTGCACTAGCAGGGTTAAACCAATCAGCCACGCCCATGTTGCTAGCGTCATTGTTAGCGGTATTAGCGTTGCCACTGTAACGGTCATTGCCATCTCCACCAAACAAAGCACCGGCAGCAGGCCTATGAGCAACATTAGTGTCCGCATATGCATCTTCAGGATCCCAAGAAGGCCTAATTCCAAACCCTCTAACTGGGAACCTGCGTACATCTTCTCCACGAGTATTACCCCACCAATCTACCATGTAATACCTGTGCGCATCGGCTAATTCGGATATACCCTTACCAGCATTATCGCCCGGATATTCTCTTCTAACTGTAGATGCGTTCCTAATTGTCCTTACTGCACAGCCGAATGGTTCTGACATTCTACGACCATCACTGTATCGCACTTGACGACCAATTTGGTCTTGGTTTAGAAGTGCACTGACCTGAGTAAGTCTTTCTAAAATACCAATGTAAGTATCACTTATCGATGAATCACTTATCGCCCCTGTGTCTGTCCCTACATAGTCCCAGCCACCGTTTTTATTATCTTGCTGTACAAGAGGACCATTGTAATAACCAAGCAAAGCATTAGCGTTGGCAACTTCTAACCAACCTCTAACATAGTTAGCCCAGCGTGGCCTATTGTAAGCCTGCCTTAATCCGAATCTAAACCCAAAGCAATTGTTGCGAGCATAAGCAGAAGCAGATGTCAATTGTGCGTATGTTCTAGTCCTAACTCCAGTATTGTCATCAAACCCACCACAATCCATTCCATGAGTTTCACCACCCCATCCAATCAGTGCATCTCCGTAGGCTTCTAGGCGACTTATTGCTCCGCCTCCATGAGAGCCTCCGGGCCAAAAGCCTGCAAAGTTATACTTCTCTGAACTATCTGTACCACCTTGGTGAGACAAGTTGCCATCACTATCGATCTGTGCCGCTGTGTAAATTGTACCATCTGCTGATAGGCCAGCACTTCCCGGTGGACTCAGCCATTTCATAGCAAAGCCAAACGGACCCTTACTTGCAACATAATTGAAATCATGATAATGTATAGTCTCAAAGTGCTCAGGTATATGGTTGTAGGGTTTCTTATCAACAGGCGTATCTGCTACTCCGGTCTTGTCATAGAAGTTACGAGTTCCACCTGTAGCGGTGTCGCTGTACCAAGTAAACGGTCTACCTAGATTAGGGTGCCACATACATAGGTAAGCGTCGGGTAGATGTAGTGAATTTGTGTCAGCAGTTCCGTTTGCTATAGATGTGTAGATGCTTTCTTCTCCTACCTTCCTCTTTTGAGGTAGTAGCCTTGTCATTATACTACTCTTAGTATCTAAGAACACAGAATCAGATGCATATGTATCATAAGGCCTAGTCAATTTTAGTACGGTGTTAGCAGCAATGTTAGCCCAAAACTCTGTGCTTCCACTTACGCTTGAAAATATAGTAGATACCCCTAATGTAGCATGAGCAAGTGTCCCAGTCCTGTTACCATAGGTTGCAGTATAGCGTTTACCGCTTTTAGTGTACTCTAACTTTTCCCCGTAATATGGGGCTACAGGGAATAAGTCGTTATTATCGACTGTGATTGTAGAGCCGCCGCTATTAGTTGCAAGTACAACACAGGTAGGGTTTAGACTTCTATTGCGCCTGTGCGCCTCATAAATATCCATAAAGGAAGTAGGGTAACCAGCGATAGTCAATTGGGCACCTACGCAGCCGTAAGACATTCTACAGAATTCGTAATAATTGTCAGGCTTGTGCCACTCCAAATGTCTAAACTTCTGAGCAGCAGAATCCCCAGCACCATCTTTGTGCAATATCCCCCACCAAGGTATTGTGACTGTATATCCCGGCGTTGCACTAGAGAACATACCCGGCTTGTAAGGTAGACTTCTACGACTCAGTGAAGGAGAACTAGACTCCTGTACACCAAGTGGGTTATAGAGGCCGAGTGCAGGCATGTTGGCAAAGTGACTACCGGAATCAGGTTCAATATCAAGAATGACCTCATTGATGATTATTTCACAACCCCTAACATCAGCCATTATAGCCTCTGCTAATATGAGTGTATGTGCACCATTTGTACTGATGTCTTGCTCGATTGCGATTACTGTATTGACTTGTTGACCTGTCAATTCTACTACAGAACCATCGGGAACATCCGTAGCAGGACCATTTGCATGAAACCCTTTGAGTTGCTGTGCAAATACATTCGGTTGTATTACAATTTGGTATGCGCCCACTTCCATTGGATCGGGGAAGTGATTGTTGAGAGTATATGTTCCAGCAGCCTCTAGTACCAACTCGTGACCACCGGCTGCATTCTTACTACCTGCATCACCAACGGATGCAGCGACACCATACCCTTCGTACTTGACTTTAGTTTCAGTCAACAATGTGAATCCTCCACCGTGTATGTCAGATGGAGAGAATGCTGCGGTTGGACCGGAGAAGTAAATGTAAGGGTCTCGACCCGGCTCATGCGTAGTCGAAGTAGCGGTTGTGCTCGTTCTAGTCCCTTCATTAGTACCAATCAGACTATTGATAGCAGGTGCATTGTTAGAAGTTCTACAACTTTGGTTTAACTCGTACAGGCGCTGATATGCTGGATGAGCATAATGGCCCGGCATCAATGCCATTGTTGGGTTAACATAGTGGTGACCCATACGAGGTATAGGCATCGGTGTCATCTTAGGGCTTGAAGTCCCTGCAAGGTATATGTAAGGAAGTGATGGGTTTGTGAAACTACCGCTACTTGCAGGTAATTTTTCATATATTTCAAACCAATTTGTAATTTTCATATCAGGACTTGCACCACTATATTCACTGTGGTCACGCAACCTTCTCGATGCGTATATACGAGTGCTACCTGCTGGCATGTAATAACTAGGTGTTATGTTGATTTGGTGAAAAGAATTTTCTTGTACAAATGTTTCAAAATCAGGACCGTACACTACACCTGTAAACTTTTTGGCACTGCTACTGTTATCTATACCCGTATATGAAACAATTACTCCTTTACCAGTTTCTTGATTGTATAGTCTCAAAAAGTATCTACCCCCACTAAGTTCACTAGGGTCCGTATAGACAGAAGAACTTATGTCTTCAGGTGATTGTGTTATCAAGTTAGTTCCATCTACACTAAGGTAACTTCGCTCTTGTGACTCACCATACCTGTAAGTCATACTTGTGCTCATCTTGGTTACATGGAAATAAAGGCTGCGATCGTGTGGCTCGTAAGCCGTGGTAAGTGGTTTATGACCAGTATAATCTTCCCAACCTTCTGAAGTCGATGCAGGGAAACCTAAACGGTGCCTGTGCTTAGTAGTTGAAACATCTGTTCTATCTTGACTTAGATGCTCCCAACCATTATTTTCCCATGTAGGCCATAATCTAGGACCGGGACTTTGATTATCAAACAGGTTTCTGACAAAGCCAACCTCTTTTCCTTGAGCAGGGTGCTGCAAACCACCTGAACCAAATGTTTCATTCTGATACGCTTGTATTCTATCAAAGCCGGGCCTTATTATGATATTGCCCGGTATTTCATCAGGATTAGGTAAACGGATTTTCATATTAGGTGAAATACCAGTACCTGCTAAGGCAGGTGCTAAACCTTCTATCTCCCTGTCACTTACATGTCTGAAGTCCATGATGACAGTACCTAATGGCGAACCGCCTTCTAAGCGATGTTCCTGCCCAGTATCATCTACCACCATCATGCTTTGGAATTGCAATTCTTCATTTGGTATCATTAGTGCGTTTTTTATCTTCTTAGGGTGCTGTTCTGCCAACTGAGGGTGGGCTAATTCTTGAGCCTGTATAACTGGGAACATAGCAGAATTAGTAGATTCAAAACTAAATCTAACATTACCAAGGATTTTCTCACCAACTAACTCATAAACCCCTTCCTCTACTTTTCGCTGAACCCAAGGTATAGCCCCAAGGCCTCTAGCGTTGGCTGCTGGCATAGTTAGGCTACCACCATCCATACGCTTCCAAACAACATGCTCTGCACTAAAGTTACGAGCAGCAGATCGTTTGTCGTAATATCCAAACAAACCCGGATGAGGCATGGCAGTGGTAGCAGCGCCCGGATTAAGATAATCCAACAAACCGCTATTACCAATACACTCTACACCGTAAGTTGCGAAATCTTCGTGGAAGTTAGAACCCTTGACTATGCTTTCGTCCCAATACAAATCACCAGTCGGATGCAGACATGAATTGAGTTGTACCATTTTACCGGATGCTATTGTAGCATGCCATTTGTTATCAGCAGGTACTGCACTTGTTGCAGGGTAGTCACTTGCGTCAAATGGTCTTACGAAATCGCTGTGTACCTGTACTTCTACACGAGGGCCAGCGTTAGCGTAAGCCACATATCTTGATTTGTTGTGAACTTTATCAGTGTCCCACTGAGTTGTACCAGCATGTAATATGTTGCCGTTTTCTTTAGCCATCAACCAATCACCTGAGCAGAGAATCCCATCCCTGTCAGCCTTTGCTATTAGTGGTAATTCACTTTCATTAGTAATGGCAATCAAGTGTCTTGAAGATAAGCCATTTACACAGTAATCAGAGAATGTTGCAGTAGCAGTATCTCCTGTACCGACAGGCGCTGACGCTGCTAAGCAGGTCTCTGCTGCCCCGTATGGATTGAAGCCAAGGAATGGGTGCCAAGCACCTAAGCCAGCGGGATAAACGCCTGAACCAACTTGAGTACCTGTATACGAATTCATGTAAGAATAGGCTTCTCCAGCCCAGCCAACTGCTCCAATCGGTTTAGTTCGATCGACAGCATCAATCAAACCATTGTAATGTACTTGAGTCATGTGGTCACGAGCAGTTACACCACTGTCGTTATTATGACGATGAGTACCTGCCTTAGTCCAAACATATACTTTGAAACTGTTAGTTACAGCAACATGTCTATTATTTGTAGGGTCGATAACATTTGAAGAAGCATCAAGGACTAGTTCTAACCTAGCATCATTTGAAGAGCCGCCTTGTTGAATAACGACTATCTCACCACTATTATAACCTGAACCGGAAGCGGTTATTGTCGCACCTGTAACTTGACCTGAGCCATTTACGCTTGTTATTTGTATAGTTAAACCAGTACCTGAACCGCCAGTTGTAGCCAAACCGGATGCTGCAGAATAACCACTAGTTCCACTAGTCCCTCCTTGGACTGTCACACTCTTCGGTGTAGTTGTAACCGGACCTTTACCGAGTAAAAATGTAGTATTTGGTGCACTTACAGAATAACTAACATAAGGTGCAAATCCAGCAGTAGCACCATCACTTACTCTTAACCAACCATAAGGTGGTAGTGTTGTAGAGGTACTAGTCGCCACCAGTGACGCAGCAGTGGCACTGGCTGGGTCGAGGCCGTTCTGAGCAGTATAAGATGCTACGGCTAATTCTACCCAACCGTATCTGTCTTGCTTGTGAGCGTTCTGCATAGACGGTAAGAATGTACCACCTATTGCTTTGAGCGGATCTTTACCGGGGAATGTGTTGATAGATGCACTGATGACTGCCCCTAACTCCTCTGCGTTCTGCACACGAGTAGCGTCTATCAATACTACATTTTCATCACTTACTTGATCTTCAGGATCGCCATCAGCATCATATTTAGCCAAATATGCTTTAGCCAAAAGCCCACAAGGTCTGAATGCAGATACATTGTGTTTGTTAGCGCTACCTGTGGCTAACCTACCATTTTCTACTGGGTGTATAGGATTGATATTGACATGGTTGTCTAAGAAATGTCCACCGGGATGATAGCCCCCATCCATATGCCAAATTGCAAACGCCTTTTTACTTGCAGGGTATGCTGCACTCTCTAATGCACCGCCTGCTAAGTTAGTAAATACATGATTAAATGGATGTGCAGTTGGAGGTAGGATTAAACTACCTGTAGTAAAGTCAGAGCCTTCATAATAGAATGCTTTGTTGTATGTCTGTGCGAAAGAATCACCGGCTGCGTTAGCCGCAACACTTGGGAATCCTTTCGTAGGCTCCCAATTCATATCATAATTGAAAGCACTAAGTCTATTCTTTTGGAAGAAAGATGTCCTTGGAAGATGAGCAGATGCAGCCAAAGTTCTATTGAAACCACTAACTGAATCGTCGCCATTTGCTAATTGATTAGGTAAGAATGACGGGGAGGTACTTGTTGTATAAATTGGGACAGCGCTGTAGCCATTACCTGTAGTCACTATATTCGACCCTTGGGGTTCAAAAGTAGCACTGTTGTGAGGGAAAGCCTGACCGGGACCAAACACCATGTAGATAGTTTGGTCAGCAGTGTTTCCAGCAGCACTATACCTAGCGTGAGGATGACCAAATCGAAGTATAATCGGACTCGGTATGTTTGTTGATACTGTATTTGTACCATCTGTATATGTTGTACCAGTAGCGTGATTGTTTGCACCCTTAGCCATATCGAAAGGTAAAATGCCATCTTGGTTAAACATAGGTGGGTTATTTTTACCCCTGTGGTTATCCAAATAAGGTGTACCGGGGAACATAGCCAGCATTGCATTCGTATCAAGAAGTGCGTAAGCGCCAGCAACTTCGCCTATATTTTGTAGTCCAGCAGATCCGGTTGGCCCACCTGCGTAAGGATGTGTATAGAAATCACCGTAATCGTTTTGAGTACCGTCGTTAACATCCATAACTACACCACTGAACCCACCACCGAAGTAAAGTGGTACCCAGTGGTCAGGGCTGTCTCTGCCTCCTCTAAAGTAGAGGAAAGGACTGGACATCTTGCTTCCAGCCCTACGAATACCATCTGTTTTCATGCCATTCTTGACATCGCCATTGCGCATGAGGACTTCATCATCACTGTCATGGCAGAAAGAAGCAAAGTTAGTACTAACACCTGTAGCCGCTCCGTAAGTAAGTTTGGTTTCAACTGCTGTTCCGGGCGTACTGGTAACCTCTGCGTATTCTTCTGAACCCCACCAAATTGTAAACCGCTCGCCCCAAGCCTGTGCATGGTCTGAACCCGGTACACATATTGAATACAAGTAAGTGCTACTTGCGGTTGTTATTAGAGTACCATCATCAGTGGTTTTCAAAATCATAGGGCTGTCTACCTTTGGTATAATGTGGTCGCCCGCTACGCCTGTGTAGTTATCTCCACGAAGGTTTCTTTGCCATATCGATATATCAACAGGGTTATTCTGATTATCAACTAGAATGGGAGTAGCAGTGTTTGCATTAGTACCCTTGTAACGAGTAGTAATGTGTAAAAGAGTTTCAGGAATATAACCTACATCTAGGCGTACACCCGCATCTCTTTCAGCATCGCTTAATCCACCAGTGTGTTTACTTGATACTACAGCGTCACTACTTGCACCTTCGACCAATCCCCAATCCTTACTTCTTGAAACTTCAAACAACTTACTAAGAGGTACCTTGTTTTTACTACTGGACTTTATTCTGATGGCAGTAGGGCTAACTCCCCATTCTCCAAGCGTCTTACCATCAGGTGCAAACATACCTGTGCAATCGAAACTTGTTGCTGATATGCTGTCGTCACTAGGGTCAGGCATTGTCATAGCGAACTCAACTGCCGCTGCAATCACTTCGTCAGTGAGTACGCTTGTGAAGTTGATTCTTGGACTAATTAGCATACCTTCGTTAGTAGTTAGTGCACGACCACCTGTACAGCCATAGAAGTAATGCTTGTTAGATGCACCAGTGTCACCATCGTGGTCGTAATGGGAACGACTAGTGTAATGAATTGTAATCCCTTGGTCATCAGCGCCGGAATCATCAGATAACTGTAATACGCCCGACTCAGGGAATCCAAGATAACCTAATACATCGGGGTGAGTTAGTGTGTCTCCTGTACTGTAAGGTGCAGTGAAAGTCACATCCATAGTTACTCCGGTATCGGTAGCCTTGTTACCAGTCACATGTATTCCTACAGCAGGTGAAGGGTAGTTATTCCAAAGGTTACCTTTGTATGGCTTAGGAGTACCTCCACTCTTTTCGCCACATACTTCACCTGTGCCAACCATATGCTTACCAATTGTAAACCCACCTTGTGCTACATCTCTGTCATCAAAGTGAATAATGACTTCCTCATCAATTGTAGGAGGGGCCATTGTCAAATCGTTTGCAAACGACTTACCATACTGCTTGTAAACCATTCTTACTGTATGGCTGTCACCACGATGATCGACTAACTTAATTCCATAAAGGTTACCATCACCTATGTTAGATGGCTTCATATCTGCTTCAGGGATGTAACCTGTTTTATTGCTATCAGAATATGCTGTGCCGCCTAGCGTAGCAGTAGCAGCATTAGATGCGTTGCCATAAATTGCTTCAAAGTTAGAGTCTCCATCTCTACCTATACCCCACTTACCAGCATTAGGTGCCCAGCCCGGTATTCCAGCCTGAGTCATACCACCAAAGTTGATTCGTGCTTTTGCAGAGGTACCAGTCCTCAAACCATCGACTAATGTAGAAGATGGGCTTTTCGTTTCAAAAGACTCATCGATTACGGTGTTACTGTTTCTACCCGATGCGCTTTCTCTAAATGCATCTGTTTTCTGAGTAGAACTTGCAACGGTTTCAGGCCCAAGGCTTAGATTGTTTTCAAACGAATCTAGTGTTTCTTCAGGAGGCAAGAACTCTTTGAGAGTAGTAATTGGAGCAAATGGTCTACCGAATCGATTGATTGGCATAGGGGCAGGGTGCATGTTCTCCCCAGTCATTTCGTCAGGCTGACACCAATAGTTACGGAATCTTCCACCATGACCGATAAGATACTGAGGGCGATAAGGAGTCTGTGCACGACTACTATCTAACCAAGTACAGAAGTTACGACCTTCAGCACCCGGTACAGTGGAATGTATTACTATTGAATAGCCTGAATTTCCATCAGAGTCTTGTACAACTCTACCAAGGTGAGCACGAACATACCCCATGTGCGTACCTCTATCATGGCTAGAGAAAGACTTCTCAATATCCCAAAACGGCGCAGGATCGTGAGTTGAGCCAGTACTAGCGCCAAGATGCGGGTCATCTGATTCTTTTGTGTAAGTTCTGCCGTTCTTAGCACCAGCCTGATTGATTAGGCGGACAACTTCACGGGCGGCTGATTCTATGTTAGTAACACCATCTCTAAGTGCTACTTCTCCAAAGTCTACGGTTAATCTTCTTACGAAGTCCATCTTTGTCCAGTGGTCTAAATGTTGTAAACGGGTTTCTTCATGACTTGTTAAATTAAGTGTATCGTTTCTAATTCCCTTTAGTGCAAGGAATGCAGGTATAGCACGAGTGCCGTCAGGAGTATCAAAGAAAGTAGACGCTTCTCTTGAATCTTTATCGATTTGCTGATGAAGTAATAGCGAATCTGCAGAGTTGATTACTGCGTCATTGGTTCTAGGCATGCCGTTATTAGTGGTATAACTAGAACCTACATCAGGAGAATGCGGCGACAAAATAGTACCAGTACTAGCATTCCATGTGCTTTTGTGCGAATAGGCCGCTTCCATAAACTGAGACTGTGCAGATGCTGCAAGGTATTTGCTTTGGCTTGGGAAACCTGATGCTACATCTAGCGATGAGCCTGAATTTGCATCGCTATGCAGAATAGCGCCTGCTGTTGTAGTAGGGGCCGCACCTATCTTGATGGCATCTGCACTGCTTTGTACTTGCATCCACAAGTCTTGGAATGCAATAAACTCACGGTCATGCGCCACATCGTACAGTAAAACACGAGAATGTTCATCAGATGACTGGTACGGATCTAGATATGCAACTGTAGGTGCTAAAGTTGCTGATAAACCAAGGGCTTCGTAATTCAATTCAATAGTTTTGTTAACATGTTGCACGAAGTTTTTCGCAGTTTCAGTACAGGTATTACCTATCAAGAAGTTTTCCAAAGGTGTACTGCTTCTTGGGTTTGCATTCATTGCTCCCTCTCCACCGTTAAATCCAGTCCAAACTTCACCTTCATTGAGCGTACCTCTACTCTTAGCGAATAAGCCTTCTATTGAATGAGGGTTGGTGTAGTGCATGTTCATCCAAACAGTGTCACCGTCACGCAGACCACCCGGAGCATAAGGGTTGGCCCAGTTCTTATTTAGGAAAACGCCTTCTTTTACTTCAGGGTAAATTGTACTAGGACTTGCATGCATATCGACAAGTGTTACCTCGTCACCTGCTGACGGTGTGAAGCCGGAGTCTCTTTGGTTTAGCGTAAATACGGAACCTGCCCTTGCTTGGTAGTGTGCATATGTAAGAGTGCCACTTGTATTTCTCCAAGCCAACCTGTAGCGATAACCAGCATACCCATTTACTCCTTCTCTGTCTTCAGGGAAAGCGCTTCCATCTTTTAAGTATAATATGTTTAGACCTGTATTCAAAGATTCTACTATTCCTTTGGCTCTGCCGCTTTGTATTCTGTCAAGGTGAGGGTTAACACGAGGGCCTGCTCTGAACTCAACAGCACTGACATATTGCTTCATGCCATAATCGACATTACCACCTTGAGTCATCACATTGGAACGGTCATAATAGAAAGAACGACGACCTTCATATCCAGCACTCTTGAGGAGGGGGTTATCAGCAATGGAAGTATAATTCATATCTTGATAGCCCGGACCCGGAGTAAGTTGTACACCGACTGCAAACTCCTTGACAAAGTTCTTGCTCATTGCCCAGTTACCACCTGCAGTTGCTGCTGCGGCTGCCGTGATTGTGTTATTGCCTTCATGCCTAGCAGTGTATAGTACCCATTCTCCACTTGGCAAGAATGCTCTACGATACCTTGCACTGCCGTCAACACCGGCAACGGTGACAGGAGCAGCATCAGGTATAGGGAATATACTTGCATCCTCTACGGAAATCGTAGCGCTGGTAAAGGGCTTAGTAATCTTAGTACCCGATCTGTGACTATTACTGGATATGCTGTAAGAAAATGCCCCGAATACTTCAGGGTCTTGAGGGGCTATCTCTTCGTGTCTTCTACCGACAGGGTTTGGTGCCCAGTTGCTGGCAGTGTGAGTAGCATCAACATGTATCTTCATGCTGTTGTCAGGTCCGACAAATATACCTCGGTCTTCATTACTAAAGAACTGGTTATCAAACAAAGGAATCTCTACCATAGCACGGGTGCTTGCGTATTGTGTACCCAATTGATAATCGTGCTGTACAGTATCGAGTGTTTGGAATAATCTATCGTTAATCGTAGTACCATCATTGCACATCGATTCTTCAAGGAACTTGTCATCGACATGTATGTTACCGCCAACTATGTTTATGGACCCGACTCCACTAACCCATTCAGAAAAGGTATCTGCTTCGCTTCCATCTGCTAGTAAAAACTTACCAGTACCTCGATGAGAACCTGATGCAAAGTTGAATACAGTACCCGTCTTTGAACTGTATTCTGCTGAAGCAAAACTAATCCCTTCATTTACATCTGTTCTCGCCAGTTCAAGATATATTCTGCCAACTTTAGGGAAACAATATGTACCCCAAGAACCTAAGTCAGTTGCGTTGTTTTTAAGAGGAACGACTGTAATTGTCCTTGCACTTGTATCAGATGCAGTTCCACTTGTAACACAGTCACGCCTAGTACTCCAAGCCATTCTAGCAGTAGGACTTGGATCCCATGTTTCCTTAGTATTGATTGCACCTTGGCCGGGACCACCCAATGTAACTGTAACTACTGGTGCACCGGGCATTATTTCTTTTACAATGTGAGAATCAGGAGCACCATCACCTTTGGCGCTGACACTTGCGCTTGCAATGTCAGATACAAGTCCATAGGCTAATAAATTAGAATTACCCGCATCATCATCATCAAATGATAAGACTCTGCCTCTTGAAACCAAGTATTCTATTGATATAGAGTTAGACATAGAGGAGTTTTTCCTAAGTTTTGCTAATTGCGAAAAGCGCCTACGGTCACTAGGCTGTACAGTCAAGACGACCTTTTTACCTAAGACTTGGTGTTCAATGATGTCAAAGACTTCGTGTACGGCTGTAGAATGATTAGTGGTACCCTGACCTAATGTTATAGGGGTTTTATACAACTCTTCGTTATCTTGCAAAAGAACAGATGTGCCACCACCACCACCTATTGTTATCGCATTCTCCGTCACTGTGGCACTAATTGTGCCGAGTACTTTACCGTCAGCCCTGTAAACAGTATCGCCGTTAGAAAATATAGTCCTAGCATCCACGCCATCAACTGCCATTGCTGATGTAGTGCTAGCCGCATAACCTCCACTGTTGTTAATTAGTATGCCAGTACTAATTCGGCGATTGATTGGTAACTGGCGGACCATATCTTCTCCTTCTTCTAAATTAGAAGAACTGTGTGTTGGAGATACAATGACCTTACTAAACTGAGAAGCCTTAGTAGATAAATTAGAATTAGCCAGCGCTATACTTTGCGGGGCCTTAGCAGGGGTATCAGTCGAAGTCAATGGTAAATAATTGACAGGGCATAGTGTAAAGTCTAATTTAGGTTCTGCAACTATGCCTTCTTCAGTGTCACCTTCTAAAGCACCTTCGCCAAATGCAAAGTTTTCAGGCATATCAATCTCAATTCTACCACCCGGCGCAATAATGTTCAAATCCCCATCAGCCAAAGCGGTATGGATAAGATCGAGAATAGATGTAGTACCTGTAACTATAGTACTTACATCAGGTACAGTCTTTGTCACCATAATTGAAGGCCCACCCATTGATAGCCTTACAATTGCACCAGTGGAGTCCTTTGCTTGGAATGCAGAATCCGTGGCAGCACTAAATGTAACTTTATTATCGCTATGATTTAATGTGGCCTTAATAGAAGGATCTGTGGTTGCGGGAGTACCATCTATAGAAATTTTACCAGCAGGTATGATTGCTCCGTTTTTACCAAACGATTTGATGCTCTGTAATTTGATTACAGTGGAAGTACTAGTAAATGAAGAATCTATCCTAGAAGCGGCAGCAATTGGAAAATTGGCAGCGTTGTGACAAACTGCATTGTAATGTATTTGTATAAATGGAGCATAGTTATATGTAGAAAGAGAAGGTAAACTTAAAATCGCAATGCGGGATTCGTCTGATGGTACAAGGTGCCTAAAGGCCTCTGTAGAACCTTTAGCCACTCTATTACCACCAACTGTTTTCAAACTAAATAAACTAGAATCAAAAGCACTACCACCTAAAGCAATGATGCCTCTTTGGGTATCAGATATGTTACTCATGCCGTTTTCTACAACTTGACTTACTTTAGTTCTGAAAGACAAGTTTGTAATTCTATTACTAATGTGAGAATCGTAAGTTGATATTTTAGAGTTGATCGGTACTGTTCCCTTAATATCAGAATACTGTGATGAAAACGAAGCAGATATTACATCAGCAGATGCATCTAACTTTTTGTCAACAACTAAATCTGTTACTGGAGGCAAAGTACCCATAAACGGGTGACTTTTGACATGGTTTAGCGTATGTCTGCCCGAATGCCCTATGTAAAATCCATCGCCGGGATTAGCCGAAGATGCTGAAAACTTATTGTAACTGTCAGAATCGATAGACATACTCATGGAGAAAACTATACCATGATTCTCGTGAACACTTTCATCTATGCATATTTGTCCCTGTCTGTGCGAGAACTGAGTACCGCTTCCTTGTGGTTGATACACATTTCCATTGCCACCGTCTACTATACAATCTCCAGTTACAATTACAAATATACCAGCGTCATGAGCCTGTAGTGCCCCTCTTCTACCATTTGAAGTAGCGTCAAAATCAAGATGAATCGATTCAACTGTAATCGTACCTCCCCCGCCATTAATTTCCATTAAGCGCAAACGCTCAGGTGCTTTAGCAGTAGGTTTACCAGTTGTGGAACTATAACCAAGAGGATTGACTATTATGTTGTAAGGTACTTTAGGAATTACAATGTCACTAGTAGAAGTAGCAGCATACTTTTTGATAGTATAAGACCCCTGTGAATTCCAAGGGGCGGTAGTAGTAAAGTTGATATTGTCTGTTATTCCGTCACCTGCTAATTCTTTTGCTAAGGCTTTGGCAGCAGTTACACCTATGTTAATAGTAGAACTTGCACTAGTTGATGCGGATATAGCAGGGGTTACAACTTGAGTAGTGATCGGCTCAATTGGCTCTTCAAATCTCCAAAGCCCAATAGTGTCATCACTTTTGACTGGGGCGTAAGATACCCTTCCTGAAGCCTTTATCCCTCTTGATAAGTGAATTGCCTCTATAGTGCCTCTGTACTCTCCCCCTCTACCACCAAGGTACATATTAGAAGCATTCAGTACAACTTGTTGATCTTCCTCAAATTCCTTTGAAACTACTAAATCGCCATTGATATGCATGTACAAACGCCTACCAGTAAATGTAACCGTGACATTCAATAATTCTCTATGACCGTCGTTTAATGCAGTAGAGTCATTTCTATTTTCATCAGTATAGACATAAGAATTATGTAAACCTAAACTAGGAGTAGGGAATAAAACACCGTCCCAATAAGCCAACTTACCATTAGGGCGGTGCATTGGCTTAGCACTATTGATGGTCTGTACACTACTTGTCCCAGCCGCTACATTTTCTAAATTGATTTCAAAAGATGCAGGGGCTGGACTTGAAGGTGTACCTACGCTCAACCTCATGACATTTTCATATTCAAACACAATTCCTCCGCAATCAGGAACTATCCATGTTTCTAATGTAAATGAATGTAAAGCATTGGGTAAAGCCTTGTTTGATTCGACCTTATTACTCCCCATGTTGATATTAGGAGGGACTAACACACCGTCAGTAATACCGTTGAATGAAAGCGCATATCCGGGTTCAATTAGTATAGTCATTTTCACACCCCTATTACGAAATCAGATGCCTTCAATATCAACTTGTAGGCGTAGTATTTGTTCCCAGCATCGTAGTGTACATGAAACTTTTCAGGTATAATCCTAATTCCACCGTCATTTCCATGAGGTTCTGATACTAAAGTTACAAATATATCACTGACAAAGTTACTAACGAAGTTCCCCAATGCTTGTACAGCCTCAGAAAAATCTGTAATTCCGAATGAATTGTTGTCTGCTAAAGGGGTGTCGCCGCCCAAATACTCATCGCCCGGAAGCATTTCAGGCACCATACGATGAGAAGCACTCAATGTATTATTTTCCGAACCCTTTGCCGAATTTCTTTGCTTACCAAAAGTCAAGAAGAAGTTCCTTGCAGTCGGCGTAACCGCATCACTTTGTATCAAACTGTCATAAGGTATCTGTATGCCTCTAATCAAATCTCTATTTTTCTTAGCATTAGAGATTAAACCCATTAAGTCTTGGACTTTATCACCAGCCGACTTAGCATTTACACTAATTGAGTTTAAAGCATAAGTATCTACAAAGGTCTCGATCCGAGCAGGCGTTATACTAGTTTCCATTTCAAAATTTTCGGAAGCAGAGGGTGGCAAACAAGGTTGTTTTGCTGAGGCATAGTTTGCATTTATTGGACTATCTTTTTGCTTTACTCTTAACAAAGGACCACTTATCTCTAAACTAAATGCACTGGCTAATGTTTGACCATTAGTAGAAGTAATGTAACCCTTATCCATGACATTAGTGGTCAATTCTAGTGCCTTTTTAACAATTAACGCTAATGTAGAGGCAGGGTTACCGTTAACAGCATGAGTGGTTATTCCGCCAATTGGTACTTTAACCCTTACCCGCTTGCCTTCACCTGTAATTCTATTATCACCATCATACTCAGGATAATGTTTTCCTTCTGTGTGAATAGTAGGATATGAGTGCCCAGTTGTTACTTTGTTTTGATAATCAGTATGAGCCATATCAGTTGTAAATTCTAAATGCACACCTAGTGTTTCAACCTGTGGCTCTAAGCCTGCCAATTTTTCAACCCACGATAATGATGAAACATGATTATCTATTCTCCAAAAATTAGGGTACAAAGATATTTGTTTATTGTTCAAAAGTTGTTCTGTCGGCGGCGCTGAATAACCTTGATCTGAATCTTGAACCAAATAATACTTGGTATCAGCATAAATAGGTACTTTGATACCATCTAGTTTTAAGTGAGTAAACTTGAATATCGAATCAGTGTTTGTACTTGTTGTACCACCAATGACACTACCTATAACTTGTCCTCTAGCAGTATACAATGTAGCCTTATATCGGGGAGTTACAACATCATTATGCGCTAAAGTAATTTCAGTACCACCTGAAAGAGTTAGGGTATTACCAACTATAGCCGTGATAAACCCGATATATGTGCCATTAGTGCTTGGACTAGTAGTTTCTAAATGGATTCTCGTATTGACACTAAAGATACTCCCGTCGGTTACTATTATTGCGGTCGAACCTGAACTGTAAGTACCTCCTGTAGGATGATCTATGGCGCTTTTAAGGTCGGCGAAAAAGTTTCCCAAAAGGTCATCAAGAAATTTATTTGTACCAGTACCTGTTGATTCTACATCGTCATGTGCTATATCATGAATGTCCATTAAATCGGTAGTATCGGTATTTTTAATTATTTCAAAAGGACAATCTTCTCTCTTAAACTCCACAGTATAATAACTAAAGTCACCACCAGTTGCAACACCTATAGTTTCATCTCTATGGAGTGCTAAATTTGAAGTAGGTAATGCTGATGCAAAATTAAACACTATATCTCCACCTTGTATATGAGGGGATGTATTTTCCACATCGAAAGTAGCGCTATCATCATCTTGTAATATACCTGATATTTCTATATCTATCTCAGGAATGTTAGTATCTATTGCAACTCTACCTACAATGTTATTAGGGGTCGGGAATGCAGATGCATTTCGATTTACTGTAATGTCTACCGATTGTGCTTCTAATGGTATCTCCATTATGTTATTAGGTCCAACAATTAATCTGATTGGTAGCGCCATATTTTTCCCTCAAATTATTACATTCGCTGCTACGAACTTCAAAGCAAACTCATAGGCTTTCATTTCAGCATCCCTATGCACATGAAAATCAGTGATTATCCCATGTATACCATTTCGTCTACTATCATCGTGTTCAAGTGCATACTGTTTAGAAGCATGAGTATCATTACTTACAGACATCTTTTCAAAAGTTGAGGCATCATCAGTCATAAGCCAATGATTTCTTTGTGCTACGACTTGATCTAAACTACTATTGCCCTTTGTAACATTTGTGTCATAAGGTATCTGTATAGCAAAGATATAGTCATTGCTAAATTTTTGACCATAAAAAATGTCAGTTACGGTACTAGCGACTTCTATGACAAAGTTACCAATTGAACTATTTGAGTCAACGGTATCATAATTATTACTGTTACCAAGTATACCTAATATATCCTGTACCTTATCTCCAGCAGACTTAACTTTCTTACCTGCTTTGCCTCCAGTAAAGCCTTGAACAGTAGGTAAAGTCCCAATGGTAAAGTTATGACGAATTTTGTTATTTACTGTACCGAGAGATGTAGCATAAACCTGTGTTATCTCTAATCGAGTTTTGAATCCATCACCGCTATTCTTAATAGCAGTAGAGAATACCTTGTCCATCGATTTGTCACCGGCTGCGTTAACTGCCCTTTTACTTATTTGAAAGGTAGTTCTATGTCGCCCACTTTCATCTGTGTATTCTGTATTAGTTGCAGTTAATAACTTGGATAATAAGTATGTGATGTATTCATCTGCTCGCTTACCTTCTCCGTTTATGTTAGGGTATGTAGTGATTTCAGACTTACCAACCGACCTAGCAGTACCGTCTTGATAAGCAGGGTAATCAACATATGTTATGGTTTCTCCTAACGATGTTAATTCGGCTAATGCATTTTTGATTGGTAGTACTAAAACCGGACCACCATACAATGAAGATTCATATTCGGGGCCTAAATTTCGACACGGAAGTAACCATACTTCGTCATTATCTTGGGGTGTTACTCCACTACCACTTAATAGTTTACAAACAATTGATGTTTCGGCAACCGATATTACTTCACATACTACATCACCTGTTGCTGTATCTCCTCTGAAATAATTCGTACTTGGATCTTTAAATGTAATGTAGTAAGGGGTATTTGCTTGGGTAACTTCCATCCAATCTCTAGGGTCATGACTTCCATCAACATTTATTGTGAAACTAGCACCACTACCAGTATAACCTGATATACTACCATTAATTTTAACTCCTCTCATTCTTCTAGTTTTGTTAACAAAGCCATAAGGTTCATTCTTAGTTGTAACTTTATTGGCATCAAATACCACTTTAACAGAATCTGCATCTTCTCTAAAATCAAAAAACTTGTAAGGGTGCTCTCCGCCTGCAACACCGATTAAAGGTACACTATATTTAGTTGACAAATATCCCTCGACCTGCTCTCTTTCATCATCTGTTAGGATTCGGTTGTAAATTATAATTTCGTAAATGTCCCCAATGAACTTTTGAGAATTAACAAAGGCTCCAATTTGAGATGCACCACTACTAGATACAGCATCATAACCGTCCCCAGTATCTGTATCTTCTAATTCCCCTCGATAATATGAGTTAGTAGTATAGTTGCTATCAATAAGATCTGCTGTATGAGCAGATAATTGAATTTGATTTGGTAATAATGTGCTGGTAGTTATAGAGTAGTCCTTTGCATTACCATCTTCGTACAAAGTCAACACAATGTCATTATGAGACGCATGGCGGTAGCGTAGGTTCCAACCGTCATTGAAAGGAGATGGAGAAGTATTGATTACATACTGAGTGGCATTAGTAGTACTGGTGCTGTTTGCAACTACAAACAAAGTAAACTCGCTAGGATTTAGTGCAGCATTAAAGGAAATGTCGAACTTGGAAGAGCCATCAAAGTAAACATAAGGGTTACCTCCAGCCCCATGTTCCTTGTAAATCGGAGAGCCTGATTTATTTGCAACAACACTAGATGCAGAATCTACCCAAGTATTTACTGTGGCCCCGTGCGTTAAAGCACCACCTACCATATTAGTAGCAGATAAGTCACTTGCACTAAATCTTGCACTTAATCCCGAAGTAACAGGTAGCCCTCCTGTTGCAGTTGCGTTTTGCTCAACCCAATAAGCAACGGGGAACGAAAGGTATTTCTTATGCCACTTTAGCCAACTTGCAGATTTTCTTTTAGTTGGCCTATATATCTCTACAGGTGCTCCATCTGTCCTTTTCGATGTTCTGCTACCAGCGCTTTCCTTTTCTTTGCCGGGTTTACCTTTATTCATTAGTGATAGAACATAAGCATATGCTGCCTCTTCACTAAACATTGTTTGAGTATGATTTAAGTCAACTACTGCCTTTGCTTGTGAAGATACCTCTTGGCCTTTATCGTCAGTAAATACACCTTGTATTTCAAAACCAACCATCGCTTGGTTTAGATCGATTGCCATTCTTTTCGCATCTGCTAATGGTATTCCGAATGCCGACTGTTGGCGCTCGACCACCATATCTATGCTAGTCGCATCTAGGGAGATAGTGTTACCATTTTCTTGTACAAGTCGTACAGGTACTCTCTCCCCGTCAGCCATGCTTAACCACTCCTACTGAAGCCGCTTTGGTTAAGCGGGCCACCCATTTTAGAGCGTAGTTCTTTCTGCACCATAGCACTTATTTCCTTAGCAAGTGCCTTTTTGTCGCTTCTGTCAGTAACTCCACTTACATCTATTCTAAGATTGACTGTGACATCACCTTGTGATTCTTGTGCAACTGCACTACCTATCGGTTTGCGCTCTGCTGAAGGGTTGACTATTTGTTTGAAGCCGTCTGTTTTACTAGTCTGCCTTAGTGATTCTCTAAGGTCATTACTATGTGCCTTTGTCATAGACATACTGTTAGTAAACTTATCCATCTGAGTTTGAAGCGCCTTCATATTCTTTTGGGCTTCTTCTGTGTAATCTTTGAAATTTTCCATTGCATCTACTGACCTTGGGTCTATATTACCGTCTACCATCATATCCCCTCCAGTGGTGGCACAGAGTCATAGCCCAAGTAAACTGCGCTTGCAGAGGCTTGAGAATCATCATTAGATGCCTGTGCCCAATACAACATTTGCTTAGCATCGTTTACGCTCAACCCTCTCACTTCATTCAGCCCCATATTGTAATGTGTCATTAAAAGGTACTCCATCCCTTCTCGTTGGTAGCGAAGTCGTTCACTAACGGGTCGCCCGTTGATGAAATGTTTAATTTTGCCGACTTCGGCTCCCGAAAAAGCAGCCACCCTACCACCTCGTTAGGTTCAGGTAACAAAGCAGATAGCATTGCGCCTTCTAAGGGGGTCAGGTTTTCTATATCGAATTCTGAATCATAAGTAAGCCAGTGGTCGAAAGCATGTCGCCAGTATAAGGAAAAATCTAGGCTACCATCAGATAACAATGGTGCTACTGCTTGAACATCAAAGAAGGTTAATCGCTTTACCTTTACTTCTATTTCCTTGCCGTTTATTTCGATTTTATTCTTCTTCTCCTTGGACATACTTACTCACGGTTTCCTCGGATGCAGCCGAATCGGGGGCATCCTGTGAAGCAAGGTGGGCGAATGGATCATCACTGGCCTTACCTGCTTCGGGGTCGAAAAGGTAGTCTCCTCCCTCTTCTTCTTCATCTTCTATAACATCGATTTCAATACGAGGGTGAAGTGGTTTCCAAAACTTCATCGGCATATTATCATCTCAACAATGGTATAGGGTATCTTGGCTGACTACTTTGACATTTCTTGGCTCCAGCCGTATTTTGGAGTGCAACAAACCCATTTCATCAGGTACTGGAACAGGTACCTCAGTAATAACATAATCGTCTATGAGTATTCTCAATGACTGGGCAGTAGCGCCACCGCCACTGACTATAGGCTTTGTAAAGTGAAGATGGATGAGGTTACCAGCCGCACCAGCCGCACCACTAGTTTCAAGATGGCTGCGCAATCGATGGAGTAGAGTAGCGTCAGTTAAGATTACATCTATTTCCATCTCAAACTCTTCACGACCTTCACGGATAATAGATGCATTTCTTGTACCGCCATAAGGAACCTGTTTAGTTGACAGGTTGTTTGTGTCTAAAGTTTCAGCAACAGGGTTGCTTTGGATAGTGTGGAATAATTCAACTCCGGTCTTACCTCTCAATTCAAACGCACTAACCATGCCGAGACTAGCACCAAATGCTTCTACGCTTCCGTTGTAAAACATAAATGGTTTCTCTGTACCAATCGCTATACCGGAAGCCTTTCTTGATGCGTCATCGGTTGCAGTGTTTTGGAACATACGGTGTGCAATGTACCGATCTCCTTTGTTAGCCGACTCTAATCGACCAGTGTCGGTGTAAGTAGAAAGTGCATCGAATACGCATCGATACCTTAGTTCAGCATCTACGCTGGATGACAATTCCCATTCTACTACTTTGCAGCCTCTAAAGATACGAGTAAGTTGTTTACTATCATTAGCGCCACCCGGAGCATTGCTAGATTGCTCTGTACTGTAAGACCCTACATCTCTGTTACGAATGCTGTGCTCCATACAGAATGACGGAATGGTGTCACTTGAAAATAATAGTCGCCTAACTGGATTTGTGATGTCCTTAGTAGTAGCAATAGTAGGCCCAGTTGTATCATATTTTCTTAACAAAACATCGTCACCATTATGCTCAAACTGCCAAGGATCGTCTACGAATAATCTATGCCCACTAGCCAACGGCTCGATTGCTGCTATTCTTCTACACTCACTAGTCTCAGTCCACTCAAAGTGGTGAGCGTCTGAGGCTAAGTTACTGCTACTAGCAGAGGGCCAGTACTTATCAGTCGCTAAATCAGGAGTCTTGTAAGTGACTGTTGGTGTCCTAGTGGTATCTTTGATAAGAATATAGTCACCGACTGCTGCCGTGGCACCGCCAAAAGCAAGATTATTCAAATCGATAAATGTTTGACCGGGAGCAACAGTGTAAGTAAGGCCGGTTTTATTACTGTGACCTGATGGGTTAGCACCGCAATTGTAAGCGTCCACAACTTCTCTACCAAGACTGTAATATAGCCAGCGTGGGCTATGTAAAGGCATTTCTACTATGCCACCCATATGATGAACTTTACCTGTTTGTTGCACTGCGACTTGTCTACCAAGCCCTACGACATGGTATTTGTGAATGTCAACTGTCATGTCAGGTAAGTCCATGAAAGACGCTAGACCTATGAATTGGTCGATAAGGCTAACTTCAGCAGATGCATCAGCATTGTTATTGATAGCAGTCGTTACACCAATTGTAGGCATGCCGAGAGAGTGAATGCAAATTACATCTGAAGCAGCACTAGTTAGTGTACCCCCTATATTCAAGGAAGGTACAATTTTTATTTTAGTTACATTTGAACTATGAGTATGGTCTACAATACTGAAAACCTTACCACTTACTGCCTCGTAATAGTGGGCAGAAAAGTTACCTGTGTCGCCATGAAATGTCATCTTAGTACCGATTAACATACCGATTGGTACACGCAGTACGCCCGCTGCCGTGTTAGAACCGATAGAGCCTGCGGCACCAGCGGCAGTTGCAAAAGTAATTTCTGTGTAATCCGTAGCATCTGTAGCCGTCCAAGTTAAAGGCTCATTGTGTTCAATGTAAAGCCCTGTCTCGTGTCCCATTGTGACCTCAGAGACATCTCCCTTGTAGTGTGCTGCGAACCCTCCCATCTAATCACCTCATGGTATTAATTCAGCCAGTATGACTACCTCTACTTGGAATGTATGCCTAAACAACTTCTTGGTCCTGTCACTTAGATCGGTACGAGTCTTGATGATGAGCCTGTCATAGTTAACGCCGTCACCTTTGCGCTTGGTGTGAATCAGACGACGAAACTCATCTTCCATCTTCCTTAGCCTTGACCTGCTGATTGCAGTCCTTATGTCAACTGTGATGTTGACTCTCGTCGTAACGAAGTTGTAAAACAAATCAGGTTGCTCTTCACTGTGTGCTGTCTCATAGCACAAAACAAAGTCACTGCGGCCCAAATCTAAGCGCTTACCACGCTCAGGTCCGTGGTCTGCAATGTCAATAATGACTGGTTTGATGTTATCAGAGTTGGCTCTATTCCAGTCACCAAGGACTGTAATGATAGAATCCAACGGCTCGGTATATTCTGCCGTCATTCAAACACCACTACTTCCTTATATCTACTTAGGATAGCCTTGGCTTGGTTGCGATAGATCTGAATCTTTGCACCAAGGTCTACATTCTGAGAGCCTTCAGGTATCAATACCGAGCGGTCATCAGACATGAGTAAGTCGGATGCAACCATCTTGGTAGCCGCTTCTTCAATGGCCTTTTCCACATAGCGCTCTCCATAGATATAAGCGACTTTGATGGCGTTCCATTCAAAGTACGGATAAGAGTTGTTAAAATAAATGATACCCATTTCGTAGTCAATCCACCAGTCTTTCAGACGACCTTGGTCGCCTCCTAAGTCAGAGAATGCTCCGATGTCAGATTGAAGCAATCTTTGGAATACCGCTGTACCTTTTGCACCACTAGCACTTGCTCCACCTACATTATTAATGAATGAGTTTGCAACATCGACTACTCCATTGAGTCTACCATATACTTTAGTTATTGATACACCTGACGCATCTGCTGAGCCTTCACCTACGGTAGCGGTGACAGTAATACTGTCTACACTGGTGTATCTTGCTATTCGTACAGTTTCGCCACTACCTATCATAATGACACCGCCTGCAGGGAATGAACCAAGTGAAGTTTCATCTACAATCAATGCGTCTGTGTCTACAGCAGATTGCATTCTAGCAGTGTAAAGTGTTTCGCCGTTAATGACCTTAACTAATATACCACCCGTACTTTGATTTATTCTGATGTCGTTAGTCGAAATCGTTGTAATTGCACCTATCAATGTTCCATTGGCGTTATAAACAGAATCTCCTACTGCAAACTTTGAACCTACTCCACCCGATGTCGTTATAGTACCAGTGTGACCTGCGCTATTTGCAACTCCGCCACCTTGTGCAAAAGTAATTGCAGTAGCCATAACTGCACTTGTTGCGGAGTTTTCTGTAACTTGGGATATTGTTAAGTTCGTTAAATCGGTGGAAGCAATGCTAACATTTTCTCCACCCTTTGTTTGTCGCAGGCTGGTAACTTTGACTTTGCCATTACCGTAATCGGAATTCGCTGTAGCAAGTATTTCATTATGAACTGCTATATTGCTAGTTGAACCTTCTAATGTAAATGTAGGTGAGAAATCTACAACAGATTTACTAACTCTATCCTCTTTATTGATAAGGTCAGCAAGATTCTGAGC
>UEXM01000262.1_pt1 | contig 58463 bp, 45 predicted proteins | sample 1796661 | NCBI WGS metagenome assembly UEXM01 (sample SAMEA4772469, study PRJEB27181) | metagenome | reverse complement strand
CCAGACATCCAATGGACTAACATATGCGGTTGAAAAATTTAAATCATTCGACCTATCAGGACATGTCACCCTACGACGAGGAGAAAGGTCAAAGGTTGCAACATTGGCAGCCAAAATATTATAATGAAAGAAGAAATTAAAACAGAGGGGCTTGATGAGTGGGACAACCCGGAGCTAAGAGAAACAGTTGAGGGCGACAACGAATTAAAAATTTGGCTCGTAAACTACGTAGGCGAGAAGCATAATCCTGAAGATGGCAATGTAACTGTTGAGATGATAGTGGAGACTTTAGCAAAAGATTTTCCTGAATTTACCATGGCGGTCGCCGGTGAAAACTTTCTTCGCGGATACCACCAAGCCTTGTGTGATCTTGAATTAAATCAAAATGAAAATAAACATAACCAGACGACACCTTGAGATCTATATAACCGAAACTGCGACAAAGGCACTTCAAGCACATAAAGAGTTTACTCTATACGATGATGCAGTGGTCCTGGTTAAAGACCCGCTGCCAGAGGAGATTGACCTCCCATATTGTTTAGACAGGATTGAAAAAACAGTCCCACGACATTTCTCTTACGGACTTGACTCGGTATTTATAGGGACCTTTCCAGAGTTCAAGGAGAGACAGATAAATGCTTTCTATCGCGAAGGTGCGATATATATCTCAAATGATCAGGATGATAACGAAGATTTCATTGATGATATGGTACATGAGATATCCCACTTAGCAGAAAAAACATATGGTAGTGAGATCTATGGAGATCAGAAGATTGCTCGCGAGTTTTTAGGCAAAAGGCAAAGACTTTTCTACCTTCTAAAGGCAGAGGGCTTTCAAGTCCTTCCAAAAGATTTTATGGAGACAGAGTATTCACAGGACTTTGATATGTTCTTGTTTCAAGAGGTTGGGTACCCCTTGTTGACCCAGTTAACAATTGGATTGTTTTTGACCCCCTATAGTATCACGTCCTTGTCCGAATATTTTGCAGAGAGTTTTGAGTATTTCTTCTTAAAAGAAAGGGAGTATGTGAAGAAGCTCTCGCCGTCATGTTACATCAAGATAGATGAATTAGAGGAACTATAATGACACGAATTATTAGGTTAATGGAAAAAATAGCTATTGACATTTTTGAAGAAAGTGATAAAATAGTATGTGAGGTGGAGCTTCCAAAGAGAAATAGAGACTTTGACAAGACCTATAAAGTACGAACAAACAGCGTTATGGACCATCTACTAAATCATGGCTATGACATCGGAGAGCTTTTAGAAGAGACGTTTGTTACGAATTCAGATAAAAACTCTAAACACAAAGGTACTTGGGTTTTTAAGAAACGCCCTCCTAAAAGAGTCGCAAAACCTCGTGCTAAAAAAACAACTAATTCAAAAAAATAAAAATGCAACACATATCATTCTCTGAACTCAAGAACTGGGCGAAGTGCGCCTATTACCACAAGCTAGTAAATATCGACAAGCTCAAGGGCTTTGTCGGCAGCGAGCATACCGCCTTTGGTAGCGCTATTCACGAGGTCTGTGAACAGCGGGTCTTAGGCACACTGCCTGCAGGCAAGGAAAGCGAACTATTCACCAAGGCTTTTGAGAAAGAGATTGAGGGTCTTCTCATTGACGGGGTAGAGCTTAAACAATCACTCGTCACAGAAATGGAGACTCAGGGTAAAGAACTGGCTGGGATGCCTGTTCCTGCCCTGTCAGAGTATTTCGGGGACTATGAGGTGGTTTCGGCAGAGGAGAGGCTCTACGAGCCCATAGAGGGCGTGGAATACCTATTTAAGGGGTTCATTGACCTTGTGGTGAAGACTGCGGACGGTAAATATCATGTCATTGATTGGAAGACGACGTCTTGGGGATGGGACTCGCGCCGCCGCTCCGACCCGATGGTTACATATCAACTTACACTCTATAAGCATCACTTTGCTCGCAAGCACAATATCGACCCGAAGATGGTTGAAACCCATTTCGCTTTGATTAAACGAACAGCTAAAAAAGATCATGTTGAGATCTTCCGAGTCACCAGCGGACCAAGAAAAACTGAAAATGCCCTTAAATTATTGAACAAAGCCATATACAATATACAGAAAAAGAAGCATATCAAGAACCGACTGTCATGTCGGGGATGCGAGTTTCACAAAACTGAACATTGTAGGTAATAAATGACACAAGACAAAAAGACCATTATGGTCATCTCTGATCACCCCCTATCACCATCTGGGGTTGGCACACAAACTAAATATTTTATTGAGGCGATGCTTAAGACTGGTAAGTATCGCTTTATTTGTTTGGCTGGGGCGATTAAACATCAAAATTATTCTCCATCAATGGTGGAGCCATGGAATAACGATTTTATTGTATATCCAGTAGATGGATATGGAAATCCGGATATGGTTAGGTCCTTCTTGATCAACCATAAGCCGGATATTCTTTGGTTCATGACAGATCCGAGGTTTTACGGGTGGTTATGGGAAATGGAAAATGAAATTAGGTCGGTAGTGCCGATGGTCTATTATCATGTATGGGATAATTACCCTCATCCATACTTTAACAAAAGATGGTATGATTCTAATGATGTAATCGCATCAATCTCCAAAGTCACCAGCGATATTGTAAGAACAGTGTCGCCAGAAGTTGATGAGCATTACCTACCGCACGCTGTAGACACAGATATATTTAAAAAGTTATCGCCAGAAGATGTTGCTGGCTTTAAGAGATCAACTCTTATGGTCGACGACGACGATGATAGGATGATCTTCTTCTGGAACAATAGGAACGCGAGAAGAAAGCAAAGTGGTAGTCTTATCTGGTGGTTTAAGAGCTTTTTAGATGAAGTTGGACACGATAAGGCTCGCTTGATCATGCACACAGATCCAAAAGATCCACATGGACAAGATCTAGTTCATATTCTGCAAAGATTAAACTTAACCAATGGAGAGATTATGCTCTCTTCCCAGAAGATCCCACCAGATCATCTCGCGATGCTGTATAACATGGCAGACTGCACTATAAACATTTCAGATGCTGAGGGTTTCGGTCTCGCGACTTTTGAATCTTTGGCATGCGAAACTCCGATAATTGTCAATATGACAGGAGGCTTGCAGGAACAAGTAACAAATGGAGAGACCTGGTTTGGAATTGGAATTAAGCCGTCCTCGCAGTCTATCATCGGCTCACAGGAGGTTCCATATATCTATGAGGATAGAATATCAGAAAAGCAGTTTGTCGCTGCATTGAGGACATTTTATAATTTTTCCAAGGAAGAACGTCAACTTCTCGGCTCAGCGGGCAGAGAACACGTACTAAAAAACTATGGGTTCAAAGACTTTGGATCTAAATGGGAAAAGGTTATTGATGGCGTGGTAGAGAAATATGGATCTTGGGATACTAGAAAAAATTATAACACTTGGGAGATGATAGAACTAAAATGACAAAATCAATTCTTGTTAGAGGACCAGCTCTCTCACAGACTGGTTATGGGGAACAGTCTAGATTCGCGCTTAGGTCTTTGTTAACACGCCCAGACCTCTTTGATGTCTACCTTCATCCAACAAACTGGGGAAAGAGCAGCTGGCTCATGCCTAATGACCCAGATCGCGATTGGATTGATCAATTGATAAGAAAAACCATATCAGCAACTCAATCTGGAATACAGTTTGACGCATCTTTGCAGATTACGATTCCAAATGAATGGGAAAAGCTCGCGCCCATAAACATTGGATATACTGCAGGAATAGAGACAACCCGAATCGCTCCCCAGTGGATTGAAAAGTGCGCCTTAATGGATAAGATCGTAACGATTTCTAATTTTTCGCGGGAAGTAATCGTTAACACTGTCTTTAAGGCTAAGAATACCGAAACTGAAGAGATTGTAGATGTTAGTGTTCAAACACCAGTTGGAGTTGCACATTATCCGGTAAGAAGTTGTACAGCTGTTGATATCAATTTAAACCTAGAATATGATTTTAATTTTTTGGTCGTCGCCCAGTGGGGTATCAGAAAAAACCTAGAAAACACTGTTAGGTGGTGGATTGAAGAATTTAAAGATGATGAAGTGGGACTTGTTGTCAAAACAAACATCATGAAGAACTGTCATGTAGATAAACTTTTAACGCAGGATAAGTTAAATGAAATATTAAGAGATTATCCTGATAGAAAGTGTAAGGTCCACCTACTACATGGTTATATGACCCTTGAAGAGATGAATGGTCTATATCAAAATTCAAAAATTAAATGTATGGTTTCTTTGGCACACGGAGAAGGCTTTGGGCTACCTATTTTTGAAGCTGCATATAATGGGGTCTTGGTCGTGGCACCAAACTGGAGCGGTCATCTAGACTTTCTGGTTGCACCCAGAAAAGTTAAGAGAAAAGGAAAGAGTGTAAAGAAAACTCTTCCCTGCTTCTTGCCCGTTGACTATGATTTATCCCCGATTCAACCAGAAGCAGTCTGGGGTGGTGTTTTGGATGAAAATGCGATGTGGAGTTACGCCAAGGAGGTCAGTTATAAGAAGAAAATTAGGGATGCTGTGGTCAATTATCGCCGACATGTAAAGATGGCTAATGCACTACAGAAACACATTAAAGAAAACTTTAGCGAAGACGGTATGTATAAGAATTTTGTAGATTTAGTATCAACTGAATTTTCCTTTACCTCTGACCAGAGAGAAATAGATGACATGTTTGCATCCCTAATGAGTGGTGAGTAATGATTATTTGCGTGTCTGACGCCTTTGCTGAAGATTACGTCGGTGGAGCAGAACTCACGACCCAGGCTATTTTAGATGGGGGTCTCCTGCCTATCATAAAGGTACGATCTCACGAACTCAATAAGAATATAGTTGAACTACATTCGAACAAGTTTTGGATTTTTGGAAATATTGCAAATTTATCAACTGATTTGTTGATGTTTTGTGCAAAAACCTTAAATTATTGTGCAGTGGAATACGACTATAAATATTGTAAGTATAGATCACCCGAAAAACATGTTGTGGCGGAGGGGTCTTGCGATTGTGAAAATAGCCCACGAGGTAAAGTTGTATCAATATTTTTTGCAAAAGCAAAAAATCTATGGTTTATGTCAACGGGTCAGCGCGATAGATATTTGAGCAAATATCCCTTTTTGCAAAAAAATGGCACCAAGGTTCTTAGTTCCGTATTTAACTCAATGACCTTAGATTATATACAAAATTTGGACACCTCAAACAAGGAAGATGTGTGGCTTATTCAAGACTCACCATCTTGGATTAAGGGCACCCAAGACTCCATACAGTATGCAAAAAGTAACAATTTAAATTTTGAAGTCTTCAAGGGTCTAAACTACCAAGAGATGTTAAACAAGTTTGCCAAGTCGCGAGGGTTTATATTTCTCCCCCGAGGTGCAGACACATGCCCAAGAACTGCTATTGAAGCTAAATTGTTAGGCTGTGAGACTATTTTTAATGATAATGTGCAGCACAAAGACGAAGAGTGGTTTAATGGCGATGTAAAGAAGACTTGGAACTATCTTCGGTCTAGGACGAATGAATTTTGGAACGAAACAATCACCAATTCACACCTACCAGTGCCAAAAAAACAACAAAAGGCAAATGAAAACACCCACTTCAAGGTTATAATACCAGTTTATAACTCTGAGGGATGGATTGCCCAAGCAGTAGAGAGCGTAAAGGCACAAAATTATAGCAATTTCTCTTGCTTCATCGGCGATGACATCTCCACAGATGGCACTTACGAAAGGTGCCTGCAGGCTATCTCACATCTTGAAAATTTTCATGCCGTCCAGAACAAAGAAAAGAAATACGCACTTCAAAACATATATGACCTAATTGTACAATCAGACCCAAACCCCGAAGATGTTATTGTAGTATTAGATGGCGACGACTGGCTATCAAGCAGAAACGTGCTTTCTAGATTAAATGAATATTACAACGATGGCTGCATGTTAACATACGGAAGTTTTGTGGAATTTCCTAGGGCAACAATCGGAGCAGAAGCTAGTGAGTACCCTAAGCATGTGATAGAAAGTAACTCTTTCAGAGAGGATACCTGGAGAGCATCACATTTGAAGACATACCGATATTCACTGTGGAGAGATGTTGACCCCGAGGATCTTAAGGACGATGATGGCAAGTTCTTTGAGATGACCTATGATCAAGCCATGATGTTCCCCATGTTGGAGATGGCTGGGGATAAGGCGATGTACGTTCCCGAGGTAACCTATGTCTATAATACACAAAACCCTAACGCGATAAACAAAACAAAAGCACAAAAGCAACATGATCTTATGAAGAAGATAAGAAAAAAGAAAAAGTACGCAAGGAAGTATTAATATGAATGTGCATTTTGAGAATGTTAATTTAAGTAGCACCTCCGGTCCCAATCATTTTGCTGGCAAAATTTTAAGATATCTACAAAGTCTAGACGTCACCTTCCAACAAGACAGGTTTCCAGATGCTAGGCTTTGTTTTATTGAGTCATATAGGGGAAACTTTGATGAGGTTCCCCTAGTTCAAAGATTAGATGGGATCTATTTCAATAGTTCTCAAGATTATCTACTTCAAAATACTAACATACAGAGGACCTACAACAATGCAAACGGCGTGGTGTTTCAATCTGACTTTAATAGAAAATTGATAACAAAGTATTTTGGAGGACATAAGAGCTATAGGGTTATTCACAATGGTGCTGATGTTGAATATATCAGCCAAGTCGAGCCTATTCAGGGCGACATATTGGACAAGTATGACACACTTTGGTGCTGCGCAGCCTCCTGGAGACCTCACAAAAGACTAAATGAAAATATTAGATATTTTCTTGAGCACGCGGGCGAAAAGGATTGCCTAATTGTGGCTGGACAGATAACGGAAGATCCAATCATAAACGATAGAGTGTATTACGTTGGCAATATAGGTGTACATGATCTAACTTCTATCTATAAAAGGTCAAAATATTTCCTACACTTAGCGTGGCTGGATCACTGTCCAAATGTAGTTGTTGACGCGAGAGCTGCCGGATGTACTGTGATTTGCACGTCTGCTGGCGGCACAAAAGAAATTGCTGGTCCCGACTCAATCATTATTGAAGAAGAGGAATGGGATTTTAACCCTGTTGAGCTTTATAAGCCTCCCGTCCTAAATTTTGAAAACAAAGTGAACAATGTGTGGAACAAGCTAGATGATGTTGGCATGCATGGTGTTGCAAAAAAATATAAGAAGTTTTTAACGGAGATTGTAAGCCAATGAACATAAAATTATTAGACTTAACCAGACAGTATAAGGACCTAAAGAGCGAGCTACTGCCAGTCGTAGAATCAATTATGGAAACACAAATGTTCGTCAATGGACCAGTGGTTCAGGAGTTTGAACAAAATTTTGCAAAATACTGCGGCACGAAGTTTGCTGTTGGTTGCAGTTCTGGCACTGACGCCCTTATTATGTCTTTAGTCGCTCTAGATATTGGTCCTGGTGACGAAGTAATCACAGTTCCTTTTACCTTTTTTGCCACAGTGGAGGCGATCATAAGAAGAGGCGCCACACCAGTTTTTGTTGATATTTGTGAAAAGACATTTAACATTGACACAACAAAAATAGAAAATGCCATCACTGATAAGACAAAGGCAATCATACCTGTTCACCTATTTGGACAATGTGCAAACATGGACGCAATCCTTGATATAGCCAATAGGCACGACCTGGACATTATTGAGGATGCCGCGCAGGCAGTTGGGGCAATTTGGAACGATAGGCGCGCTGGATCCATGGGGACTCTGGGTTGCTTTAGTTTTTTCCCTGCAAAGAATCTAGGGGCTTTTGGTGATGGAGGAATGGTTACTACTAATGATGAGGTTCTATATAACAAGATGTTGCGCACACGACAGCACGGCATTGATATGAGCAACCCCTATCACTATGATCACATTGGGGGCAACTTTAGACTAGATGCACTCCAGGCTGGTATTTTGAATGTTAAGCTAAAGTATATTGACGAGTGGAGTGATCGTCGCGCAAATAACGCCTCTTTTTACAATGAACATCTCAATAGGTTTTCAAATATTGCAACTCCACATAAATTAGCAGAGTGTCGACATGTATATAATCAGTATGTCATAAGGGTAGAAGATAGAGACACAATGAAAAAACTATTGACAGACAAGGGTATTGGCTGCGCTGTTTATTATCCATATCCGATACATACACAACCTTGTGTTTCTAGCCTTGGATATACCCAGGGAGATTTTCCTGTGTGCGAAAAAGCTTGCAATGAAGTCTTAGCCCTGCCAATATATCCAGACTTAAAACAAGAAGAGCTTTTACATGTTGTTAAGGAGCTAGTATCGCTATGAGGTCAGGATTAGTTGGACTTGGTTCAATGGGTCAAAAGCACTATAGAGTTATGGCAAATTCAGAATTAGTTGATTTGGTAGCCGTCGTAGATTGTGACCAAAAGAGCTTAGAAGGATCCAGTGTTAACTTCTATACAGATGTTGATCAAATGCTTAATAAGGAAAAATTAGATTTTGTCGTTGTCGCGACCCCAACTTCTACGCACTCGGCTATTGCAACAAAGGTTTTAAGTCGGGGTTTTAATCTTTTCGTTGAGAAGCCTATCGCACACAATGTAGATGAAGCGAAAAGAATGCATTCCCTCTCGGAAAAGAACAATTGCCTAGCAGCAGTTGGACACATTGAAAGATTTAACCCGGCGATCCAAGCCATCCTTCCAGAATTAGAGGGTCAAAATATATTGCACTGCGCTACAACTAGGATGAGCCCTTATCCCGGCAGGATTATGGATGTTGGTGTTAAGCTAGATTTGGGGATTCACGACATGGATCTAGTTCGCCTACTAACACAAAAGCAAATCTCAAGCTGCACACAAGCTTCTAGTAATAACGTTACTGATAATGAAGATACTGCTGCGTTTATGGTTAAATTTGAAGATGGCACTTGTGCTAATATGCTCACTAGCTGGATGCTACCATTCCGAGAAAGAAAGATTAAGATTCTAACAGAAACATGCTATTATGAGGTTGATCTGTTGAACCTTAGTGCAATAAAATACGAGAGTATTGACAACTCAAGCTACAAGACACAGCCTTTGTACGTTAAGAGGGAAGATGCCTTGGATAGTCAGCTATCTTCTTTTGTTAATTATATAAAAACAGGACATAAAGGCGCCCTGTGTGGTTTAGAGGACGCGACACTAGCACTAAGTTATTTAAATCAAGGAGGCTAGTTTGAAAGCGTGTATTACTGTTATCTCTTCTAGGGTGAAGTGTATTAAGCCCTGTTTACAATCTCTCTGGGAAAAGTTCAATCACAAACACGACTACCCAGTTTATGTTTTTTATTTTGACGACATTTATGACTCTCCCGAGCTGCAAAGTCAAATTGTTGGAGATACGGGTCAAAATGTGTTATTTAGATCACTACCCTACAAGACACCTGAGCATCTAAAAGAGGACGAGCTTTTCTATAATAGAAATGAAATTTGGTATTCTAGGACACAATTTCCCCCATCAAGAAAGGGGTACCTCCATATGTGCCACTTCATGAGTAATTTTTATGGATACCCCAATACTGATTTTGAAGAATTTGATTATGCTATGAGCATTGATGACGAGTCGATGTTTGTAAAAGATGTTCCATATAACTTTTTTGAAATTATGGAAAGCCGCCCCGAAGATATGGGGGCGATGAAGATAGTAGATCAAACGATTAGAAAGCCACATCAAGGTAATTTTGATACAAGAGTCAATTTGTGGAAATTTATTCAAAGCTACATTAAGCATTATGATATAACCCCAAAATCAAAATTTATGCAAAATTTGCTAACAGACCCGGAGAGCGATCAAAGCTTTCACTCTTATCCTGTCGCAGACTCTTATGTAATAAAGTTAAAAATGTTTCAGAGTGAAGAGTGGAAGCAGTGGATTACAGCGGTTAACAGATATGGCGGAATTTATAAATATAGATGGGGCGATAACGACATCAATAGTTTGTTCTATCTAATACATCGCGGCGACCATATATACGATCTTAAGACTGTTGACGAGGGTTATCACGAGCAGGGCGCACTACGACATCTTCAAGATTATGCCCCTGGTGTGAAAGATAACTCACGATGAACATTCTCTATATTGATTCGGGAGGTATGATCAGCGACTCTCATCAATATCAGTATTATGGGGATTTATATAGAGAGTTGCGAGAACTGGCAACGGTGCTTGTTTACCAGGGTCCAGTGCCTAATATATATGACTTGCTAAGCCGTATTGACGGCACGGTTGATTGCATAATATTCGGGTTAGGGTATTTTGCACAAGGAAACCCAGGCGTTTATGGCAAAATTGTTGGACTAGACAACATAAATATCCCAGTCGTGTGTATGCTTCATAAGCCACAATCACTACTGTCAGAAAAATTACATTTTTGTAAGATTAATAAAGCTGATTTGCTCCTTGATTCGCAGTCAACTTATAAAAAGCATGGCGAGGTCGCCGAAACAAAATCAATCAGATCTTGGTTTACAGCCAGTCCACAGATCTTTCACCCACGAGACGTTCCGAAAACTTACGATATAGGCTTTTCTGGCGCCCTTCATGGGAATAATAAGATTAAAGGACCAACCAAAAATTTGAGAACTAGGATCCAAGAAGTCTTGAGGGGTAGTGAGTTTAATGCGTTTTGGAATTCCAGCAACACGTTGAATTATAGAATCAGCTCTGTAGAGGATTACGCTAAAAAAATTAATGAATGTAACGTGTGGCTGGCAACCACAGGTCCCACAGAAGATGTGAGCCCAAGATATTTTGAAGTGATGCTTTCAAAAACTTTGCTAATGTGTAACAACATGCCAGAACAATATGGTGGATTATTTGTTGATGGTGTTAATTGTGTGACGTATGAAAATGATCTATCTGACTTTACAGATAAGTTGTCCTACTATCTTGACAACGAAGACGAAAGATCCTTAATAGTTGACAATGCTTATGATATGATTATTAATAAATACACATGGAAGCACATGGCATTAAATTTGATATCCGAAATTGAAAGAATACAAAAATGAGTGAATACAATCCTTGGCCACTGGGCAAGTTGCCCAATCATTTCCAGCGACCTGAAATTAATATGTTAAAGGAGTCTGGATACGATATCAATGACCCCAGAGATGCAGTCACCATCTTTGAGAATAAGATTGCCGAGTATGCTGGCAGCAAGTATGCTGTTGCGGTTGACAGTTGCACTGATGCTTTGTTTTTGTCTTTAAAGTATCTTAAAGCAACGGATGAGATTACGTTTCCATCGCGAACGTATGTCTCCGCCCCAATGGCAGCAGTTTTAGCTGGGTGCGATATAAAATTCAAAGACTACGAGTGGAGCGGGATCTATTATTTGGATCCATACCCCGTTGTTGATAGCGCGGTTAGATTTACAAAAGACATGTACGAGAAGGGCACACTACAGTGTCTCTCATTTCAAATTAAAAAGAGACTGCCGATTGGTAAGGGCGGTATGATTTTAACCGACGACCCTGAAGCTAGTCGGTGGCTTAGGGTCGCAGCATTCGAGGGCAGACACCTTGAGGTGCCCTATGATAAGGACGAATTTGAGCTAATAGGTTGGAACATGTATATGACTCCAGAGGACGCTGCAAGAGGAATCCTTTTATTTGATCAATTGGCAGAGGTTCACCCGGATGGATGCACCCATTTAGATTATCACGACCTAACAACAAAGAAGATTTTTAGCGATGGCGAGTATAAAGTTAATAACTCATAGCTCAGTGCTGATTCAGGAGGGGGAACATTTTCTCTTAACTGACCCGTGGTTTGAAAAGCCGGCTTTTGGGAGCTGGCTTCCAACTCCTCCGGTGAGCGTGCACCCTGCTTATTTAGTGGCATTGGCTAAGCAGAGCCCAAATTTTAGCATTCTTATATCCCACGGTCACGATGATCACCTAGATGATGATTTTTTGTCACTTTTCCCCAAAGACACAAGAATCATCATACCCGAGTATCGCTCAAAGGGTGTTTTGAGTAGAGTTAAGAAGGGCGGCTTTACAAATATTGATCAAGCTTCAATAGAGGGGATGAAATGTGGTGCTTTTACAATAAAGTCATACATTAACGATGATATCTCTGCCGACGATGCAATATTGACTGTAGAGACACCAAAGAACTTTATAATCCATGCTAATGATAATTGGCAAAGACTAGAGGGCGAAACATATGCTAGGCTAAAGAGAGACACCAGTAAGTTCGCAAGCAGCGATGTTTTGTATATGTCACAATGCAACTTAGCTGATGGGTACCCAAATATTTATACGGATTACACAAAAGAGGAGAAGCTGCGAATACATAACGAGCGCGTGGACAACATAATAGATGGAAGCCTGCTAAACGCTCATCGTCTAGGCGCCGGCAAATTCTTGAACTATGCTGGATATGCAGCTGCATTTATAAAAGACAACGACGATCTTCGGGAAAGAACATCCTTTAAAACAAATGCTCATGTAAGAAACCTCTGCAATTATAGAGACTACAAGACCACAGTGCTAGACATGATGCCAGGGGATACATTTGATTTTATCGAAGTGCGTAATCAATTTCCTGGCATATCTCTATCCGAAGAGACACTAAAATCAGAGTCCTATAATTTTTATGAGAAGTATGGTCGGGTTAACGGGTGCGATTCATATAAAAATTATGAAGCTCCAACCAGTGAATACTTGCAACAAGGATTGGGTAATTTTTTACGAGGTTTTCGCACTTTTGTAGAAAAAAGAGTTCACTTTATAGAGTTTAATGTTGATATTGTTGGCTGCAAAGTGGCTTTTAGCGCCTCTGACATGGACTGCAGTTCAGAGATAGTCATAGGTCCTAGTGAGTCTTTTGACGGCAGAACGGCAGAATTTACAGCGCCAGCTGGTTTGCTGGGTGAACTGGTATCCGGTAGAATAAACTGGGAAAATCTATACATTGGATACGCAGGTACGGTGACAACGACACCAAGAGATACCAATATTCGTGCGGCGGTTCGTTGGCTGGCGATGTATGGATATGTTTATCAGAGGGAGCAGCGTGTTAAACAATAATATATTTTTTGATCTGTCAAAACTAAAACATGTTGGAAAAAATGTAATAATAGGGAAGACAGTTCGGATCCGACAGCCAGAGAAGGTTAGCATCGGCGATAATACAATAATTGATGATTTTACTTACATTTCTTGTGCTGCAGAAATTGGCAAAAACTGTCACATAGCGTCTAATGTATCCATCTCTGGTGGAAAAGGAACTCTAGTGATGGGAGATTACTCCACTATCTCAAATGGCTGCTCACTTCACTGCGCCTCAAGTGATTATCGAATGTGCTCCCTGGATTTACCATCGGTCCCCGAAGAACAGCAGTTTGGTGGCGAAGTCGGCGACATATTAATAGGAGATTACGTAACAATCGGCGCACATAGCTGCATATTGCCTTACGCCAAGATTCCTGAAGGAGTCGCAGTTGGTGGATATACTATGGTAAAGGGAGTCAATAGACTGCTACCATATCATCTTTACGTTGGGCACAATTGTAGAGACCTAGGAGAGAGGGGCAATCAAGAAGCTATGATGAATTTTAAATTAAATTTAGGGAGTAATAGATGAACATATTAATTTTAGGAACAACTGGTTTTATTGGAAAGAATCTTCTGGCGCGTCTTGAGGAGACTGAACACAACATTCATACCTGCTCACGCTCAGAGGGAACTGATATTTTAAACTATGAATCTTTAAGTCTACGATTAAGAGAGGTTCAGCCAGACATTATTTTCAACCTAGCGTCACACGGAGGTAGTATCCATTACGTTAACGAGTACGCGGCTAATGTGTATAACGACAATGTTCAGATGGCTCTAAATTTGTATCGTGCAGTTAAGGAAGAATCCCCACACAGTAAGATAATTAACCCATTTTCAAATTGTTCCTATCCAGGGTCTAGTTCTGTCCAGAATGAGGAAAATTGGCTGTCTGGTGAGGTTCACCCGTCCATCTTTTCTTTTGGAAATTCAAAGCGATCAATATACTATCTATCACAATGCTATTATAAGCAGCACGGCGTAAAGACAATTAATCTTTTGTTCCCAAATACTTATGGACCTGGGGACTCTTGTGATCCAAACAAGACTCACGCCCTAAACGGTATGATCATACGCATGTTAAAGGCAAAGAGAGCCGGCGATGATAAGTTTGTTATCTGGGGCACCGGAACCCCAGTTAGAGAGTGGGCTTATGTTGAAGACTTTATTGAGGCGCTCGTGCGAGCCATGGAGATTGACCACTTGGAATATCCAGTTAATATCGGACAGGGCACAGGTTATTCCATCGCGGAGTCTGCTCATATGATCAAAGAGGCATGCGGTTATACTGGAGAAATTATTTGCGATGAAAGCTACACTGATGGCGATGCTGTTAAGATTCTAGGCAGAACTCAGTTTGATCAACTGTTTACCAATTTTATTTTTTACGATCACAGACAGGGCATACAGAACACAGTTTCATATTACGAGGAAAGGCTATAAAACATAATGAGAAACCAAAAAGTATTTATCACTGGAGGCGCCGGATATCTTGGCACCACCATAACTCCACTCTTACTAAATTCAGGGTATCACGTAACCGTATACGACAATCTTTTAGCTGACGGGGACGGACTTATACACAATTTTTCAAATCCAAACTTTAATTTTATCAAGGGTGACATTCTGGATAAAGAGCTGCTACATCAATCCATGAGGGGGCATGATGTTGTCATCCACTTGGCTGCAATTGTCGGATATACCGCTTGCCGCCGCGATGAAGCACATTCCTACAGGGTCAATCACGAAGGCACCAAATATGTTGTTGAGGGACTTGACGGCTCTCAGTTCCTGTTATACGGCTCTACAGGGTCAAATTACGGCACGGTGGACGGCGTATGCACAGAGGAGACGCCTCTAAGTCCTCTTAGTATTTACGGGAGGAGTAAGACTTTAGGAGAAGAGGAGGTCTTAAGGTATGATAACAGCGCAGCTTTTAGGTTTGCAACTGCTTTTGGTGTGAGCCCACGACTTAGATTGGACCTACTCATTAATGACCTGTCTTACTCTGCGTATGTGCAAAAATATATTGCGATCTATGAATCTCATTTTATGAGAACATTCATTCACGTACAAGACATCGCTAGAGTTTTTAAATTTGCAATTGAGAACTGTGATAAAATGAGTGGAGAGGTTTATAATGTTGGCTCCAATAGTATGAATTACTCAAAGGGGGACGTATGTAAGATGATCCAAGAGAGAACTGGGTGTTATGTTCATTATGCTGATTTTGATAATGATGCCGATAAGAGGGACTATGTTGTATCATATGACAAGATTAATCGCCTGGGGTTTGACACAACGATAACAGTAGAAGAGGGAATTGATGGACTTCTCAGAGTATTTCCCCTTGTCAAGGTACAAAACAGATATAGGAATTAATTTTGAAAAAAGTATTAATTATAGGAGGCTGCGGTTATATTGGAACTCATCTTGGAAAATTTTTGCAAGATGAGTTTGACGTGTCTTCGGTTGATCTAGAGTGGTATGGTAACCATGGTGTTGATCAAAATACATTAAAAGACTTTAATGACCTGACACCGGCTGAAATCTCCGTTTACGATGTGGTGGTTCTTTTGGCTGGTCATTCAAGTGTTAAGATGTGTGTGGAAAATATGGTTCCAACTGCCAAGAACAACGTTTTTAATTTTGTCAATTTGTTAGACAAGATTGGCGACACTCAAACGTTTATATATGCTAGCAGCTCTTCTGTCTACGGAGACACGAAGCATAATATCGTAGACGAGTCCTACATTGAATTTAGACCAAACAATTACTATGACCTGTCTAAGCATGAAATTGACTCCTATGCCTCTCTGTCCAGCAAGAAAGTATTTGGACTTCGTTTCGGAACAGTCAATGGTGCCTCGCCTAACCTAAGAAACGATATAATGATCAATGCAATGACCTTTAATGCGATCAAGAACGGAAAAGTATTCTGTTTTAATCCCGAGGTTCATCGTCCAATTCTAGGAATACAGGACTTATGTAGAGCAGTTAAGGAGATTATTGTAAACGGAACTCAAGATAATAAGGGCATCTACAACCTGGCATCATTCAACTCAACAGCGGAAAAGATTTCTAAGGTTGTAGCAGAGTGCACTGGTGCTGATCTAGAAATAGTCGACAAGCTTCCGGAAACGATAACCAACGTTAAGTTGCAGACAAAGGCGTATAATTTTCTAATTGATTCGTCCAAATTTGAAGAAGTTTTTAACTTTGAATTCAATGAAACAGTACAGAGCATTGTAAACTCAATAGTAGAAAATTTTCATAGTATGAATAAAGGAAACCGATCAGATGCAAAGTTATACTGAAAAAACTAGTTGTAGGGTCTGCTCTAGCAAAAACTTAAGGCAAGTTTTAGACCTCAACGATCAGCCGCTGGCAAATAGTTATCATAACGGCGTTGAGCAGCAGTCTTTTCCGCTTGTTCTAAATTTATGTGAAGATTGCTTTCACCTGCAACTTAGTGTAGTTGTTGATCCAAACTTAATGTTTAAAGATTACCTATACGTTAGCGGGACAAGTAAAACGCTACACGACTATTTTGTTGAATTTGCAAAGATTTGCGAGAAGACTAGACCAAATGGCGCCAGCATTTTAGACATAGCTTGTAATGATGGAACTCAGTTGGATAAATTTAAGGAACGTGGCTGGGATACTTTTGGCGTTGACCCGGCAGAAAACCTACACTCTCTAAGTAATAAAAATCACGATGTTGTATGTGACTACTGGTCCCCAGGTGTTGCTACGAAAATGAATCGTGTGTATGATGTGCTAATTGCTCAAAACGTTTTTGCTCACGTTGATAACGTGCATGAGTTTTTATCAGCCTGTGCGCTCGTGATGAACGAAGAGAGTGTGCTTATGATACAGACATCTCAAGCAGATATGATTACCAACAATGAATTTGACACGATCTATCACGAGCACTTATCATTTTTTAACACAAGTTCTATGAAAAAATGTGCGAATATAAATGGGTTTTCTCTGGCTGATGTCTTTAAGACCGATATCCATGGCACGAGTTATGTATTTGTGCTTAAAAAGGGAGAGCATAGCGAGGAGAAATCAATTAGGCAAATCGCCATTGAGAGAGAGGCTGGCTTGTTTGAGCTGGAGACCTATACCAAGTACGCAGAAAAATGTCATACAATAGCAACAGACTTGCAAGCTGCGATTGCAGACTTTAAGCAGAAAAATTGTAAAATTGTGGGCTATGGTGCCGCAGCCAAAGGTAATACTTTTTTAAATTTTGGGTCAATATCGCTTGACTATATTGTTGACGACAACCCGCTAAAGTGGGACTTGCTTACACCCGGACGGAATATACCAATAAGGGATCCAAAGGTTTTGCAGAATGAGAGTGTTCCTGACACTGTTGTTGTACCTTTGGCTTGGAACTTCTTTAAAGAAATAAGCAGCAAGACGAGAGACATCGTTGATTCTGACGAAATAAGATTTATCAAATACTTTCCGGAGGTTCGTGTATTATGAAAGTTGCTGTGACAATAGCTGGACAATTAAGAGATTACAAAATAAATGCCCTAAACCACATTAAGAATATTATAGAACCAAACAATGCTGATGTGTTTGTTTATGCATGCAGTAAAAACACTCTACACACTGTCGGTGCCAATGTTACTCAAAAATATAACATAACCAACACATATGGTCACGACGAGATCCTGCGCGACACTGAGAAGATTTATGGCTCTTTTCTAAAAGGTGTGCAAATTAACGACAATGAGTCCTTAGATGATAGTAACTTTGGAACACTAGGATATTTTAAGAAAAGAATGAACAATCAGATGACAAACATCAGAATGGCATATAAGATGGCTATGGACTATTCCTCCGATTATGATGTTGTTGTAAGATGTCGCCCAGATAACTCCATGTTTCCAGCGCCAGTTGACGTTTCCAGATTTCAAATACAGGATGATCTTGTTTATACAACAATATATCCAAGTGGTCATCGCGACCCTTGGTTCTTTTCATTTTCCAGTCCAAGCACTTTTAACAAGTATTGTTCGTTTGTGTATCAAAAAGATGCGGACGAATCACGCACTGACAACAATTTTGATTGTCCCGAAGTAGCATTAGAAGAATATTTGTCAAACACTGGTATCAAGCTCGGATATGTACCAAGTATTTGTTTACCGTTTTACCAGTATGACAAAACAAAGCCCGTAACAGACTTCCCCTATAGGGACAGGCTGGCAAAGCTGATAGACTCTAATGGTAACATGGTAGATCAGGTATCATGATTTACGTACAACTAACAAATGGATTTGGAAACAATATGTTTCAATATGTGGCAGCTAGGTTGCTAGCCACGTATTTGCATCAAGACCTTGTAGTGGTGCCACCCACTGAAGACTATTATGGCATAGAGGAGTTGGGCAAACTAGGTGTTAAGGTGGGCGGCAAGCTGCCCCCAGGTGCACCAGAGGTTAACGACATAAACTACATTCAGTGTTTTGACAAGAGACTATCTAATAGGGACCTGATTGTGAGGGGTTACTTCGAGAACTATAAATTTTTTAAAGAAAACATAAGTCTAATCAAGTCCTGGCTTCCAGCAATAAATAGCGACCACAGTGATGATTTGATATTGCATTTTCGCGCAGGTGACCGCCTGCTTTATAAAAACGAGTTTGATACTAAGCCACAGGTGGAGAGCTACATTAATGCAATAAATCAGTTTGATTTTAATAATTTATATATTGTCACGGATATGCCGTACTGGGACAAGATCACAGTAAGTGATCTGCAGAATATGAAGTTTCATGTCGATGTTCCAGATGACAAAAGAGTTTCAGCTCAAAGGTCGGTTGATTACTTCAATTCAATAGTGAAGGGATTGGGGCAGTTTTCTCCACAACTAAAAAAAGGAACTGTAGCAGAGGATTTTAATTTTATAAGAGGTTTTGGGAACATATTGTTTCAACACGGGACTCTATGTTGGTGGGCAGCGACACTTAGTGAAGCAAAGAAAGTTGGAGTGTACGGACCTTGGCGTCCTTGGAAGGGAGATTCAAACAAAAATTTAAGCGATGTTGGGCTGGAAGGGTGGTTTAAATGGACCTAAAAGAATATTATCAGTATTATCTGAGTTTACATCAAAATAAAATTTGCAGGAGGTTACATTTTATTGGGCAATGTGTTACAATACTTTATGTAGCTGGTGTTTTATATAATGGACTTTGGCTACTTCTCTTGACAGCCCCATTCATTATTTATCCGTTTGCGTGGAGCGGTCACTACTTTTATGAAAAAAATGAGCCGGCTGCATTCTCTAGCCCAATAAAGGCAAAGATTTCTGATTGGCTGATGTTTAGAGATATCTTACTGGGCAAAATAAAAATATGATCAAAAAAAGGATATTGGTCACCGGCGGCACCGGCATGGTGGGGCATGGATTTCAAGACATTGATACAAAGCATGAGTTTATATTAGTTGGATCCAAAGACTGTGACCTCAGAGATCCTTTTCAAACGAATACCTTAATCAGGGATAGTAATCCGAACGCGATAATACATCTTGCTGCAAGAGTCGGTGGTGTCAAAGGAAACGATGATTACATAGCAGACTTTTACAAAGATAATATTCTGATCAATACAAATCTGCTAAACTATTCTCAAAAGAACAGCGTACCCAAAGTTGTTTCGCTATTATCTACTTGCGTATATCCAGATAAGGCAGAATACCCACTTACCCCAGATCAATTTCATAGCGGAAGACCACACTCCAGCAACTTTGGATATGCATATGCAAAGAGAATGGTAGACGTTTATTCTAGGGCTCTTAGGAAGCAATACGGGTGTAACTACATTTGCGCAGTTCCCAATAACCTTTACGGACTGCATGACAATTTTGACCTAGAGAATGGTCACGTTATACCAGCCATAATTAGAAAAGTATACGATGCTGTGAAAACTAATAAAGTGCCTACCTTCTGGGGAACTGGAGAGCCGTTAAGGGAATTCACCTATGCCTCGGATATATCTAAAATATTGTTCTTTCTATTAGAAAATTACAATGGGGAGCATCCGATTAACATTGGACTGACTCAGGAGAGAAGTATAAAAGCAGTCGTTGAGTCCGTTTGCTCTTATTTTAAATATGATGGAGAAGTTATCTGGGATGATTCCAAACCAAGCGGGCAACTAAGAAAACCAAGTAGCAATGAAGCTTTATTAGCCCTAGGCTGGAAAGAGCAAGATTATACAAGCTTTGACAAGGGTATAAAACTAACCTGCGATTGGTTTGTTGACAACTATCCTAATTTGAGAGGAATAAAATGAAGACTGCTATGATCACCGGTATCACCGGGCAAGACGGCTCGTATTTGGCAGAGCTGCTGCTAGAGAAAGATTACAGAGTGATAGGTCTAAAGAGAAGGACATCTCTGATCTGCACTGAAAGAATTGATGGCTTCTACGATAATGAGAATTTTCAGATGAGATATTTTGACCTTAATGATGCAGGGTGCATTTGGAGACTGCTATCCGAGCACAAGCCCGATGAATTTTATAACCTCGCTGCGCAATCACATGTACGAGTATCTTTTGAGATACCTGAAAACACTGTTGATGGAATTGCAATGGGGACCTTGAGAATTTTGGATGCCATAAGGCATATAAGCCCAGACACCAGATTCTACCAAGCTTCCTCTTCCGAGATGTTCGGTGATAATCCAAAGTATCCACAAAATGAAAATACCAGGCTATTGCCAGCTTCCCCTTACGCATGTGCAAAGGTATTCGCACATAATTTAGTAAGAAACTATAGAAAGTCGTATGGACTGCACGCCTCTTCTGGTATCCTGTTTAATCACGAATCTCCCCGCCGTGGGGAAACTTTCGTAACACGCAAGATAACTCTTGCTGCCGCGAGGATTAAATTGGGAGTACAAGATACATTGTATCTTGGCAACCTTGATGCCAAGAGAGACTGGGGCTTTGCTGGCGATTACGTTAAGGCAATGTGGCTAATGTTACAGCAAGACAGTCCAGATGATTATGTTGTAGCCACCGGTAGTGCTTATACGGTTAGAGAATTTCTAAATATTGTATTCGATGTCGCTGGATTAAGCGTGAATGAGCACGTTAGGATTCAATCCAGGCTGTTCCGCCCACATGAGGTCCCCGTCTTGCTAGGAAGCCCCGTAAAGGCTCGCGACAAGCTTGGGTGGGAACATACTGTTAATCTTAGGGAACTGGCTGAGATGATGTATGAGGAGGATTTAAGAAGGGTTAAGAAAGAGGTGAGCTGTAATGTCTAGATGTTTAGTTACGGGACACAAGGGATACATTGGATCCAAAGTATACGCAAGCCTGCAAGAGCAGGGGCATGAAGTTATTGGAATTGATTTGCAACAAGATGTACCAAAGGATATCTTAGTCTGTTTAAGGCAGGATGCTGATGGGGGCTTTCATCCGTATTATTCTAATTTTAAGCCAGAATATATATTTCATTTAGCCTGCATACCACGAGTCGTGTATAGCGTAGAAAAACCTGTTGAGACTATGATAAATAACGTCTTGGCTACCACATACGTCTTGAACTTCGCAAGGCACATGGGAACAAAAAGAGTAATTTACTCCGATTCATCATCAGTTGTGGGAAACGGGGATGGTCCAAATAGCCCTTACGGTCTGCAAAAGCTGGTCTCCGAGTGGGAGTGTAAGTTATATTCTGAGTTATATGGACTGGACACGGTATCATTAAGATATTTTAATGTGTATTCTCCGTGTCAAAAAACAGGTGGTGCATACGGCACAGCTATTGCCAATTGGATGCAATATATTAGGGACGTCAAGGACCCTTATATTACTGGAGATGGAGAACAGCGTCGTGACATGGTTCACGTACAAGATGTGGTATCCGCAAACCTCTTTGCGATGAATTATGAAGAAAATTTTAACGGGAGGCATTATGATGTCGGAACTGGTCAAAATATTTCTCTAAATGAAATCAAGGACATCATACTTAACAGTTTTCCAAATATTAAGTTTGAATACGCACTCCCTAGGGAGGGAGACGTCTTATACACCAAGGCAGAAACAAGCGACCTAAGCAATATAGGTTGGGAGGCATCCTGGGATATTAAAAGCGGGATCTCGCAGTGTTTTGAACTTCTAAAGGAGGAGCTGAGCTTATGAAAATGGGTCTTATAGGAAATGGTTTTGTTGGTAATGCTATATATGAAAATCTAAAACAACGTTATGAATTTTTTGTTTTTGACTTAAACCCAGAAAGAAAGACTTGTGACAGCGTTAGAGAGGTGTGCGAAAACGCTGATATAATATTCGTGGCTTTACCAACCCCCATGCAACCAGACGGATCTTGTGATTTATCAATTATTTTTTCTGTTATGAAAGAGATAAATTTAAATTATCGCAACAATGTGGTTGTTCTCAAGTCAACCGTTGTCCCTGGAACCTGCGATACAATAAGAACACAGTACCCGCAAATGAGAATTGTATTTAGTCCCGAGTTTTTAACTGAGAGAAATTTTATCCAAGATTTTAAAAACTCAAATCGCATGATATTTGGGGGAAATTCAAATGACACTGAGGCTTGTGTTGAAGCAGTCAAGGAAGTTTTTCCAAACAAAATCTATGTTCAGACTGAACTAAAGACTGCTGAAATGGTAAAATACTTTATCAATACCTTTTTGGCTACTAAAGTTTCATTTGCAAACGAGATCAAACAAATTTGCGATTCTGCCAACATCAATTATTATAGGGTTATGCAATTGGCTCTATTAGATGATCGCTTGGGTCAATCTCATTTGCGAGTTCCGGGACCGGATAATAATCCAGGCTTCGGTGGAACTTGTTTTCCAAAAGATATTAATGCTTTAATAAACTTTGCAAAGTCAAACTCTGTAAACCCGACTGTCCTAAAGGCGTCCTGGGAGAAAAACCTAGAAGTTCGCCTAAATAGGGATTGGGAATTTATGGCAGGACGAGCAGTTTCTAAAAAAAGAGAGGAAAATTAGATATGAGTGACACTAAAGTAACAAATGAGGTCGCGCGACTCCGTAGTCGTCTAAGCGCCCTAAACGACAAGATTGTATCCCTAGAAGACAATCTTAAGAGGACACAACAAATAATGGAGTCTGATATGAAAAAGGTTATCAACCTAATTACGGGAGGAAAGAACGGATGACAGAGCTAACAAGTTTTAATCTATCAGATCAAGCTCTTGGTGCTGTTATGATGGCACTTCAACGTTCCTTGATGGATCAGTCAGATATTGTTCCAGTCCTAAAGGGGCTGGACTTTGTTCCAACCGCCGAAGGTCTTGTGGTGAAGAACCCTCCAATTGTCAAGCTAGGCGCAAGCGGTATGGTACTCCTTGATGAGGAAGACGAAAGCCTAGTTGCTAAGCCAACTAGCTAGTAATGCCGACCTATACCTATCGTTGTGACAAATGTGAAATAACATTTGAAATATTTCACTCTATGTCAGAAACGGTTGATAGTTGCGAGAAATGCAGCTCCCCCGTCACTAAGGTAATCTCAAACGCTTTAAACATAAAAAGAAACAATAATTTTGGCAAAGATAAGCCAGGAAAAATTGTTAAACAATATATAAAAGACGTGAGGGAAGAGATTAGGCATGAAAAGAAAAAAATGAAGGATCAAGAGTATAAAGTTAAATGATAACGTTATCAATATTTTTAGCAATCTCGTTTTTATTAAACATTTTGCTTATTTGGTATTTGCGACGGCTAGCCTCACAATTTACTTTTTTTAATGAAAATGTAATTGTCTTGGAGGAAAAGCTAACAACCTTTGACCAACACTTAAACTCTGTTTATGAGCTTGAAATGTTTTATGGAGATGACACCCTAGAGAGCCTCATTAAGCACTCAAAACAACTTTTACTTGATGTACAAGAGTTTTATGACAATTTTTCACTAGATCAGGAGGAGGAAGAGGACGATGGCTCGTAGGAAAACAAAAAGTAAAAATTATTATTTCACTAAAGTGCACGAACGAGCGATTGTTGAATATGCAAATACACGCGATGTAAGGGTGCGAACAGAACTTTATATTCAATACATTGAGCCAGCATTTAGCGAGATGGTAGATAAGGTTGTCTTCACTTACAAATTTACTTCTCTCCCAAATATTGATTCTTTGCGTGAAGAATGTAAAGTTTGGCTAACTACAATCCTTGACAAATATGACCCGAATAAGGGCTCTAAAGCCTTCTCTTACTTCTCAGTAATAACCAAAAACTGGTTTATTCATAAGGTTAAGAAGACAAAGATAAGGTCTAAGAGAGAGGCTGACTTTGAGAATATAACGGGGGAAGTTGAACAAAAGTATCTTGCGTCTTACAACCCTTACCACCACAAGCGCGAAGAGGTAGAATTTTGGAATTTCTTGTGGACTGAGATTGAGACTTGGGATACGGGTAATTTAAAAGAAAACGAAAAAAAGGTGCTAGAAGCAGTAAAGATACTTCTATCGAGTCCCGAAGATATTGAAATTTTTAACAAAAAAGCTATTTATCTATATATTCGCGAAATCACAGGACTTAACACTAAACAGGTTGTTAACAACTTAAATAAGATGCGTGTTAGGTATCGTGTTTTCAAGGGTAAGTGGAATCGCGGGGACATTGGGTGAAGTGAAAGACTTAGATACGTATCTTACCGAGGTAATAGAGAACATAAGGCAGGACCGTGAAGTTACAAAAGAACTTCTATCTGATGTTATGCAATATATGTCTCAGGACCAGCACAGTCACAAAGAAGTGGGACAAACTGCGGCAAAATACGTTGAAACCTTGCAGAGGTCCAACGAGCAGCTCGTGAAGGTCAGTGCGATTATTCATAAAAGAGAGAGCACGGCTGGTAATTTAGGCTTGACAGATAAAGACAAAGATGATCTGTTTGATATGATTAAAGGAGAAGGTGAGTAATGGGTGAAAAACTCTTATCTCTAGATTCTCCAATGAACCCTGTTGGGTCTGAGACTCATGTGCCACGCCGTGCGACATCTCCGGACAAGGAGATGACGTTTAAGACTCTAAAGGAAGGTGCCGAAGAAAGCTACACAAAGAACATTTTTAAAGGCACAAAGGTGTTTAAAGGTGTTGTTCTAAAAGTGGAGTCTTCAAGGGAGGCACTAGCGGAAATAAGACAAAGAAGCTTTTTGGATGGCTCTGGAGAGCCTCCGAGTGCTTTCCTGGCAGCCAGAGTACGAATTCCAGAGGTGCACTGCCACATACCGAAACCAAAGATCGTTCCAGCTCCCACAGGCGAGGAAGAGGCAGCAAAGATTAAGCAGCACCCATTATTTCTAGTACGTAAGTCCGAGGTGGATAGCCTGAATGCAGGGGACATAGTAGAGGTTACTTTTCTACAAGGACCCGACGCCGGCAAGCAAGTTGATGGTAAGATAATCTCAAAAAGCCAGACTGCACAAGTGACCGTAGGGGAGGGCGACGACGCTGATCAAGTTAAGAGAGTTTTTACAGACTTATCTCCTTCTGAGGTTTCTCAGCTAGCTACTGTTGGAGACTCATCGTTACCTGGACCGCGAATGCAGCCCGCCGAGCGTGCACGTAGAAGAAACGTACTACCCGGAAGATATGAGTTTCAACACTCTCCACTTCGCGGCGCCTATCCTGTTGCAAGCGAATTTGGTATAAGGACAAAAAATGACGGCACGGGGGAGAGGCTACACCAAGGAATTGACTTTGCTGTTAGAGACGAACCATTATATTCTCCCTTTAAAGGCAGGCTTTATATAGAAGGCGGCAGCACTAGCGCTGGAGGGTGGATTCTCAGGCTCGTCGCGACCGAGGAGCCATATGTTAGCGCAGGAATAGTAGTTCGCTATCTACATGTCAACAACCAACTTTTAATGAACTTAAACAATGCGATTGTTGATCCGAACGTAAGGATAGGCACCAGCGGAAACACTGGACGTTCAGCAGAGGGTGCGCAATACCCATATCATCTGCACTTTGAAGTTATTCAAGATGGTGGTGCTCGCAATCCAAGAGAGTTTTTACCATTATCATCTTTCGCCGAAGGTTCGGAGCCGCAGATTTCTACAGAGACATCTGACACCAATTCTGTTCCAGTTGCAGGTCAGGCTGCAACTGGGTAAGCGATATACATGAGGAGACTACAATGAGTAGAGGTGCAAGAGACTTTTCAGGATTTTCCAAATCTGAAAAAGACAATCAAAAAAGAATCTCGATAGAAGACAGTCCTTTGACTCAGGGTGTTAACTGTAATACAATAAAAGAGCCTATACCCAAATTTATTCCCGCTGCGTGCGAAAAGATTATCCAAGGAGATAATAACAATTATATCATCTTAGGTCGCGACCGACCAAACTCACTAAGCTCTGGTTACGGCGGTAAGGGCAATACTCAAGCTGGTATGATTGATATAGTCGTTGGTAGGATGGGAAACACCAAGGCTGGACCAAAAAGCGACACCAATGTTCATCCTAGTTTTAACACTGACGCTGCGCGCGTTTACATAAGTCAGAGAACAGATATTGATTCAAACTTTGGTCTTGTTGGAGACACTCAATTGGAGGGTACCTCTGGAATTGGTATAAAGGCTGACGGTATTAGGATTATAGGTCGCCAAGGAGTTAAAATAGTTTCTGGAAAAGCAAAAAACAACGCCGAAGGTGCTGAGATCAACTCAAAGGGGCAGCCAATTGATACCATTACTGGTATAGAGCTAATCGGAGGCAACGATGTCGGTAAAAATCCTCTGGAGCCTATGGTTAAGGCATATGCCCTGGCGCAAACTCTACAAGTCATGGTGGATGAGATCATGGCGCTTAGAGGGATTGTTGACCAACTTTCGTCAATCCAGACTCAAGTTAACTTAGCCTTAGCTAACCATGTCCACCCTCAGATAGGAACCGTGTCGCCACAGCTGACCGGTCTCGCGCCGGCGATGGAAATGAAAAAACAGGACCAGGTCAATTCTAAGCTGTACAAGCAGGGAATCAAGCTAGGTAATAACTTTGTTATGACACGTCTTAGCCCCACTGGTAAAAAATGGTTTGGAAGCCAGTTCAACAAGACAAATTAGGATAATATTATGGCAATCGCAATAGGGCGTCCAGATAGATATACGGCTCTTGAAGATTCAAGTGTTGATAGCATTCGCTACATGTGGTGGAAACAATATGTTTTCCCAATGATCTATTTTAGTAACAGGGACTTTACGGGTATCGGGCTTCCTCCCGCTCTCCTCGCCACAGCCGAATCTGGATATGATTATGCGGAGGTGTGGAGGTCAAACACCGGCGATGTCGGTCTAATCATTCCGGCATTGCCAATTGACCCAGATGGTGGGGTATATTCGACAAGCTATTTAGACGCTTTTCTAAGCCGCGACCCGACATATTATGGCGAAGGAACCGATGCCGGCGAAGGAACACTGGCTTTGGGTATTCTTGACGGCTACATAACCCAAGAAGAATTTATAGGGATGTCTAAAGAGTCAGCCCGCACAGTTATAGCGCAAATAACAACGCGAATGAACTACGTTCTTGATTTTTGGGTTGGTCAGATTGACAGAGGGCACATTTCTCGCGATCTTTGGTATGCAGATACCAGCGCCGGTACTGTATATTTGGCTGACGAATGGCGCGATTTTTCAAGTAGAGTTAAGCGCGGCACCACAATAGAAACCTATACCCTGAAGGCTGCAATATCTGACGCAAAATTGTGGGCAAGATATTTTAAATATGATCCTGTCAGGGATGCGCTAATATATCCAGACGGCGACCCCGGTCGTCCCAGGGCTAATACAATTGAGAGCGCTTGTGAGATTTTACCTGGCTCCATGATACCGAGTGGTTGGTGTCTCTTAGCATCACGTAGCGCGGAATCAGAGGCAGATCCCAGCGGCAGGGTTATATTTAGGGAAACAGAGGGCTCAGTGCCCGCCGGCAGCGACACCACAGCGGCGGAAGATGTTGGTACGTCACCGGCTTCAACATTGCCAGCAGCTGTGGCAAATGTAGCTCCCCCTTGTCCGGAGGATGATCCATCCGATAGGTACGATAGAAGAGAGACATGCAGCCCCGACTCAGCGACATCGGTACCGGAATGGACAGCTACGATGTCGTCATTCCTGAATTCTAGAGTATGCGAATATTATATTCCTATACAGACCCCATATGGGTGTCCCGCAGCAGATGAGCTTCCATCCAGAGTTGAAGAATTTGTCAATGGGGCAGTCACTAGTCTGCTAGATTTTTTAAACAAAGAAGCCACAGAAGAGCAGTTTAATATATTAAGAAATTTTATCATTAATGGATCATATTATGATTTTGATAAAGCCCCAAATGTTGATTTAAAGCTATTGTACAAGTTTCCGTTTGGACTGGTAAGGTCGCTAAACCTGCAGGATAGGACTCCAGCTAGCAGCAGCCAATCGCAGATCATAGGTAACAGTGTTACCCTGTCAGCCTCTAGTTTATTGTCTAATTTGGATACATTGCAGTTGATCTTGAAAATCTTAGGTCCCCAGCAGTCTAGAATGTGGGCATCCGACAAGACAAAGATAACAGTTAGCGGCACAACGCGAGAAGTAAGCCTTCTTCAGGAATCTCAGTATGTTTTGTCGCTAAAGAGTTCAATTGTAGATTTTCTAAAAAGCAATAGATATTCGCTTCCGATAGGGGGAAAAGCCGACCCCTCTGGGTCAGAGTTTGAAGTTCAAGGTGAAGAGGTCACGGTCGATAGTTTGCAGCTATTTTATGATGATAGCTACAAACTTATTTCCCTCTTTGCAGGTCAAGCTGGAGAAGAACTAACGGAATTAAACTCCAATCTACTCGCTCAAGATGCACCTTTAAACGACCCAACTATGATCTTTTATTTGGTCAACCTGGAACAAATAATTTTAAATTATGAGCATAGTCAAGAACTAAGTGTAATAGATTGGGCACAATCTTATCACTATCCCGTGGTTCATATAGCCTATCGTTCAAGTCTACCAGAAGCAACATTACTACCTGCCAATTGTTCTGGTGGATTGCTTTCAGATATTGAAAATTCAATAATGGACGCATTGGTTGATGCGGGCGACGAACTAGCATCGCGATTCTCAAGTAATCTATGCTTATCCAACGAGCAGCTTCTTAAGACGGAAAGAGAATTAGATGCCTCTGTTGCAGAAATAGGCAACATGTTAAGCGCCGAGGGTCTAAAGACAACTGTCTTGCAAGATCCAGTAATAAGAGACATAGACAAAATTATCAAAAATATAGACGAGGGTGAGGACACCATCTCTGCCGCCTGGGAAGGCTTGTTTAATAAGATGACAGCCTGCGGGCTTTTTGGTCTTGTTTCTAAAACAATTGAATTTGTTGCTAAAAATGATGTTTGTGGAATATCCCCAGAGACAATGCTTACGGTTGCAATAAAGGCTTCTTTAAAGAAGATTGACACTAGAGTTCTAAAAAATATATATGATGCGATGCCATCGGATGCTCAAGCTTCGTTTAGAGAGTCCTATAATCAAAGAATTCGCGAATATGCGCGCGAGACAGGATATACCGGACCCGTGGGGTTTCCATGGGATATGCAGGAACAAAATACTCAAGCAGAGAATGCTAGAAGATCTGGAAGAGTGCTGTATGATGGACAACAATTTACGCCCCCTTCTGAGGAGCAAACCAGAACTAAGCATGTAAATTCCTATACGGCTGGGTACGAGGCAGCCCTTGAAGCCATGCAACTTAATACTAACTTTGTTCCACCGTCTGGGTTTGATGAAGGCTCATTTTGGGCAGGCTTTACTCAAGCTTACAAAGATATGGAGGCAGACACCGCTCCAACTTTAGAGTCGGTTCGCGACGAGGGTTTGGACAATATTCCGCCTCGAGATCAAATATCTACCGAATTAGAAAGGCTTGAAAATAATTCTCCCGGAGTTAACTCTAGTGCGTTTGGTCGTTTGGTTGGGGGCTTGGCTGCAGACATGTTGGCGTTTGCAATTAACGAATTTGTTGAAGGAATTTCAGAGGCTCTAGATTTTGATCAGCTGCTAGAGTTAACAGGAGATATTCCAGTGATTGGGACACTTCTTAAATCACTGCCAAACGTGCTGGCTTGTAGTATCAGATTAGAGGCAAAATCAGGCGACCAGACAGTTAATCTATCAACGATACAACAAAACATACAGAATGGACTTAAGGGCGATATATGTGATATTATCGGTGGGCTACAAAGACTAACCCTCCCAGATATAGAGCTGATGCTCAACTCCTCCCTAAACACGCAAACCTTAAAAGCTGCATTTGTTGACGCTCTTATAAAGACTCTAAAATCTTTATTAATAAAAATCTTAGTAAAAACGTTGCTGCAGATTATAAGCAAAGCAACGCAAATACTAAAGGGTGCTGTATGTGACGCCGCAAGAAGCAATATTTCGGCAGCGATAGAGGGCTCAATAGCCGGAAATGCTGCGATGCAAGTGTATACTCCACCAGCTAATTTGAATGACCTATTCTCGGATGCATTCTGTGGTGACTCGGATACTGGTGCAAACTTGCCAGACGAAATAGCTTCCCTCTTCTCCTCCTTGACTGGCGCGTCTCGCGAACAGGCGCAAGATTTTGTTGCTTCTGGGACCTCTTGTTCTATAATTGACGCGCTCTCAAATAGACTAAGGATGGACCAGTTAATTGATTTACTGGAGGGTACACCTGGTGACAATGTAATAGAGGCTGTATTGAGTGTAGTCAGAAATGAGTGTCAAGAGTTTTCTAGCATTTTGTATGATAGGGATTCAATACTCTCGTTCTTTCAGAACCTAGGCACCGCCTTCCCGTCAGAATTTTTAACTGAAGCCCGGGACGGACTAGAAATATTTGGAGCCGACCGGGATTTGATCACAACAACTTGCGATATACAGCCAGATCTAGCTGGTCTAGAGAATGCCCTAAGAGAGGAATGTGGAGAGGGAATATCTGAAGAGCAAATTCAGAGCCAGGTAGAATCCTTTCAAAAGAGAATAAAGGACATAGTGTCAGATCTGGCTTCTACGATGTCAAGTGGTCTAGACGGCTCATTAACCGAAACTATACAACAGGCAATGTCTAATGTTGTACCAAAAGACGACCCGACAAACTTGGTGTTAATAGAACAAATTGTTGACGGAATGTTTGATCCATTTTACGAGTCATACGCTCATGGCTTGTTATCGCCAGTCGGGCTGAACAGAAATGCTGGGTTGCTGAATATGCTACTTTCAAATAAAAAGAGTGTTTCGCTAACTGGGCAGCATTTTGCATTTGGTAACGCGGTTGTAGCTGCTAGTGGACCTCTTCTCTTGTTGCTGCCATTTGGTGGACCATTCGCTGTTGATCAAATGATAAGAGACTTGCGCCAAGCCTTCTTCGGCGATAGCGAGACAGATATACCGGTTGAGGTTGGCGAAGATGCAGAACCTAGATCAGTCACGACAGAGAAGCCCTCAACGGTTGCCAAGGAGCTTCAAGATCTATTTGAAAGCGGCGAATACTTATCTTTTTCGGAGTATGTCCCCGGCGAGGCTTTTCAAAACAAGGTCACGCTAACCTATTACGCCCCGGACATTCCAACCCAAAAAATATTTAAAATAGTTTATGATTTTGAATCAGGGCAAGCTAGATTAACAAATTATGTGGGTAATCTTGGTGCAGGTGATTCGCGAACCAGCATAAACATGACGGCTTATGATAAAGACGTTGTTTATTCACAAATAGAAGAATACCTAAACACTACTGTTGGGGGCTCCTCACCAAGTGTATATTTTTCTGCCGGGTATCGCCTTGGAAATAATACCATGGGCGTTGGCTTATCTACAATTTTACATAACTTGACATTAAGCGGCTTGTCTCCTCTTTCGCCGGGCATTTATGGCTCAAACTTTGGCGCCGTGACAACTAATTTAGTGCAACTTCACTCTGTTGTCAAGCAAACGGTTCTAAGGTCCCTCTCTAGCTCTATCGTCTCTAATAGAAATGCATTTAGTTACGGAAGGTATAATCTTGAAAGCGTGAGAGACAGCGATATTGTCCCAGCTGTTAGCACTGAATTGATTGAAGCTGGGTATGAGGTAATATATCTAAATGACGGTAACTATTTCATTATACCTCCAAGAAAAGGTGGCTGGCTTGAGTTGAAAGACATATTGCTGCCTAAGAGGGGCGACCGGTCTTACTGCTGCCCAGAGAAGAAAGACCTTTTAGACATACCGTCTATTAAAGAGAGGACACTGGAGGCGTATGGTCTCTCCAATGAAGATGAGAGACTAAATAAGAATCCCCGCACTGTAAGAGAGGCTCCATACTCTCACATATATGGTAGGGGCACCGGCGCCTGTATAGAGGGAAATGTTTTAACAACAATTAGGATATACGTGATAGAGACAATGATTAAAGGCTACGCCTCATTTGGCAAGTTTAAAACAAATTCCCCATCAGTGTATTCTGACATTTATGCTGATTACATAGCTCAAAACATGAAAGTTGGATTGAGAGATCAACCCCCCAATCGTGGCGCCCCCGCTCCACTTGGATCGTTTCCCCCGCCCATTCCTCTGCCGTTCCCGATTCCGGTGCCAGATGAGCTAAAAACATATGGGTATTGGCATGAGTTTTTGGAGCAATGTGTTCAATTGTATCTGCGAAGAGTTGACGGCGGCGCCGCAAATGTTACAGCCGAAGTGGATTCTGCCTTAATAGATATCAGCCTAATGTCTGAAAACTATGAATATCCCCAAAAGAGAGACTTAAAAGCAGCAAGGCAGGAATTTGGGGGGCTCCTAACCTTAAAGAGGTTGCGAAGAGTAAGAAACATTGAAGCAATAAGGGACACTGAGCAGCAAGCCATGGTTGTATTGAAAGAACTAGTTAAGGATGAGCTAAACAGAATATCTGATGTTATAGAAGATATATTCCCAACACCCGCAGGAGGCTGGGTCGATGACATTAATTTAGATTTTATCAAGAACTCTTACTCAATAGGTGAGAGGAACATTTTTGATATACCAAGATTTATGCAAGATGTCCTTGGTGGTGCAAGGCGCCACCTAATTGAGGAAGAATTGGACTTTAGTGAAAGCGATTTCTTTGTCTTGCAATCTTACCTAAGACCTGTGTTAAATCCAGACGGTCCAGAATATGCAACGTTGGAGACCATATTCAGCCCCGGAGCAATTTATGGATTAGCTGAAGCCGGCGACAAGATGGTCGAGGCAGCCACTGCAATACCTGGCTTCCTCGTAGAAGGCATTTCAACACATTTCAGTAGTTTCAAATATGGTTTGAGGTTAGTGTATGTGCTTGGAGATCAGACGATAACGAGCCTTGAAGAAACTGAGGGCGGCTTGATTCCAATTTTGAGCACCTCAGATATTGCAACTAGGCTCTATTCTCACCCGCTTTCAACGGTTGATCCTAGTTCTGAAACTAGGGATAGGATTTCCATTCCAATTGTTTTTTCTCAAAACATTGAATCTGAATTCGGCGGCACTCTCATCGAAGATTTTACTGCAACTATTGATGAGATATCTTCTCAAAACATCTCGCGCAGCGATGAGTTTGAGTGGCCAGCGCTAGCTCAGTTGTTGATCAATTCACCAGAATTTAAATCAATCTTTGGGTATTCTATACCACTTCCAGTCATGCAGTCATTAAACTCTATTTTTAACGTTGAGGCAATACCATATTCAGTCGGTAGAGACGACGGCTGGACATATGAGTACCCATTCCCGGACGTGGTCCCGGCTGCACCCATACCGATTCCTCCCGATTCATTTTATCTGTGGAATAAGAGCACCTTCCCAAGGATGAAAAGAGAATTGAAAAGATTATTTAATCTCCTGTACAGGTCAAATGATTTCTCGTATAATCCCTTTGAGGATGCAGAGGACAACACTGGAAGATATGCCGAGTCCACTGATGCTGATACCTGGCGAGATAATTTATCTCCGCGAATGCAGTCTAGGCTCATCTTTGAGGACCCACTCTGCCTAGAGAGAGAAGACTCCACAGAGGCAGAGGATAGTTATGAGGTTATAACTGATACCATAACGGCTCCAGAAAATACAGAAAAAGATACCGGTGCCACAAAGCAGACGACCAATGGGAAAGCAACTGGCACAGCAAAGGACGCCATCGGCGGCGCCTCATATTCAAAGTGATAAGATAAAATTATAGCAGCCACTAATTAAGAAAGAGGGTGAAAAATGTCAGGAATATCTGTAAGTTTGCCAATCACGAGAGATCGTCAGGATGGTTTTGAGTTGCTAAAAGATTATAATGATGTAGCTACGCAAAATTTAAAAATGCTGGTTCTTACAATGCCAGGTGAGCGTATTATGGATCCTGAATTTGGTGTAGGGGCACGAAGATTTTTGTTTGAACAGATGACCCAAGAGACATTTGAGAGATTTAAAAGTTCATTGCTGCAGCAACAAGAGAAGTATCTACCATACATAACCATTCAGGATGTGAAATTTTCCTCTGCCTTGACCAATGAAAACGTTCAAGAGAACACCCTGGGGATACAAATAATTTATTACAACAACATTTTAAAGACATCAAACACGTTGTTGTTGCCAATAACTCCATAAAATAACTATTTATTAATCAGAGGAATACCCAATGTCCAGCAATAAAGTCCCAATTAAATACACTAGTCGTGATTTTGAGACAATCAAGAGGGATCTTGTAGACTATGCCAAGAGATATTATCCCGATACCTTTAGGGATTTTAGCGAAGCGTCTTTCGGCTCCTTGATGATAGACACGGTCGCCTACATAGGTGATATTTTGTCTTTTTACATAGATTATCAAGTTAACGAGTCTTTTGCCAACTCGGCGGTAGAATACTCTAATGTTATTAACCATGGCGAGCAGGCTGGATATCACTTCTCGGGAGCCTCGTCAGCTTACGGCGTATGTGCCTTTTATGTGAAGGTGCCAGCAAACGTCATAGGCGAGGGTCCTGACCAAGATTACCTGCCTATACTGAAGAAGGGCACTACTGTATCTTCCTCTGGTGGCACCACCTTTATTCTTTTGGAAGATGTGGATTTTAGTGACCCTAGGAACGAAGTAGTTGGGCTTGACCAAAACGTCGACGATGGTACGCGCTCTTTCTTTGGCGTGCAAGCATTTGGACCGGTTGTTTCGGGGGAGCTTGGCACGGAAACTATAGAAGTAGGAAACTTTGAAAGATTTTTAAAGGTCAATTTGTCTGCCACGGATATCGTGGAGGTGTTGTCCGTCGTTGATAGCGAAGGTCATGTGTACTATCAGGTGCCTTTCTTGTCTCAGAATGTAATACATCGTGGAATACCCAACCGTGCTCGCGAATCTAGAAGCGGTCCAGCAGCCATAGTCAAGCCATTTGTGGTCCCTCGCAGATTTGTTGTAAAAAGGTCTAGAAGGAGGACATTGTTGCAATTTGGGTATGGATCAGACTCTGAGACAAACAGGTCATCTGTTGCAGACCCAACTGATGTTGTGACACAAAGACTAGGAAGAAGTTATATTTCGGATACATCGTTTGATCCGTCCAAGCTATTAGACTCTGACAAATTTGGAATCGCTCCGTCAAACACAACCTTAACCATAAGGTATAGGAGAAACAACGCTAGGAACGCCAATGCCTCCGCTGGTAGTGTTACTAGAATAATAGATTCGGTGCTTGAATTCCAAGACCCAATTTCCTTAAACTCATCTAGCAGAAGAGACGTCACTAACTCCTTGGGGGTTACAAACTTAGATCCAATCAGCGGCGATACGTCAAATCCATCAATAGAGGAACTTCGGCAACACATCTTAGATAATATTGCTGCTCAAAATAGGGCTGTAACCGAGCAAGACTACAAGTCTCTTATCTATTCTATGCCGAGAAGTTTTGGCTCTGTAGCCAGATGCGGCATTTACCGAGATTCTGATTCTTTTCGTAGAAATTTAAATTTGTATGTGATATCACAAGATAATAGCGGGTTTTTGGTTTCTACAAATGATCAAATTAAACAAAACTTAAAAACATGGCTTGGTCAGTATAAAATGATCAATGACACAATCGATATCTTAGATGCAAAGGTCATAAATATACAATTAAAGTATTCCGTGGTAATATTTCCTGGAGTAGAAAGCAGCAGGGTTTTTAGGAATATAAACAATGCCCTTAAGGATAGATATAGTCGTAAATTTGATATAGGCGAGAGCTTTGATTTAAGTGAGATGAGAAGAATAATTATGAGCGTCTCCGGTGTAGCTTCTGTTAGAAACACCCAGATTCTTAATATGTTTGGTGGGCAATATTCGGGTATCAGCTACAATGTCCTGCAAAATACTGATTCTCAAAATCGTTTTGTGGAGGCTCCGCGAAATGTCATATTTGAATTAAAATATCCAAACGCTGATATAATAGGAACTGTTAAATAATGGCGATTAAAAGATATTCCGCAGCTGCGGACACAACAATTTCAAATGCTTTTAAGGAAAACCTGACGACTCGCGGCACTGGGTCCAATATGGGTCGTGCCGACTCTTTAGAGGTGTTTTCCATTTATGGTCAAGCAAGCACGGGTTCTGCCGAGCTTTCAAGAATCTTAATTCAATTTCCAGCTGATGAAATCGGAACTGACCGCATCTCGGGCGTCATCCCACAATCAGGCAATGTCAGCTTTTATCTAAAGATGTTCAACGCACCGACCCCGTTTACTGTCCCTAGAGATTTTAATTTAACTGTGCACGCTGTTAGTCAATCTACGATCGCTGGTGCCTGGACTGGCTTTGATAGTTGGCAAGAGGGTCAGGGCATTGATATGGATAACTACACCGATATCACTCGCGACGGTCTTGGGGCTAACTGGCTTAGAATAGGATCTAGTAGTGCCGGTGGCGCTGTCTCCTGGCGCTATCCCGGAGGGGACTTCCATACGGACACTTCCTCCTCCTTCACTGTTGCATTTGAGGATGGGACTGAGGATCTAGAGGTAGACATTACCGAACTTGCCGAGCAATGGCTTGAGTCAGAAGGTGCTAGCACCCCTGCAGGAAGCCTAGGTTCAAAAAAGAATTACGGCGTAATAATCAAATTATCTGGTTCATTTGAATCTTACACAAACACGACAGATTCTACCACAACTGTGCCAGCCAATGTGACTGGGTCTTTTAGGTCATACTATACAAAGAAATTTTTTGCTAGAAGTTCTGAATTCTTCTTCAAGAGACCTGTTTTGGAAGCTCGCTGGGATTCTTCAAACAAAGATAATCGGGCTAACTTCTTCTATAGCAGCTCTGTCGCGACAGCAGAAGAGAACATGCAGACGCTATTTTTGTACAACTACTTTAGAGGGCAGCTTAGAAATATACCAAACCTAACAGATCAAAAGATCTATGTCAGTTTTAGGTCGGGATCGTTGGACAATTCTCAGCCTACTGGTAGCGAACTTAAGCTTGTTAGGGACGCTGTGCATGTTGTGGATACTTCGGCATTCTATGTCACTGGCGGTGTAACAACGACCGCTGGGATATATACCGCTTCTGTGGCGCTAACCTCTGCTAAGCAGCCGCTGACGAAAGTGTTTGATATATGGAGTAGCGGCGCCGAGGGTACCGAATATCATACCGGGACCATTGATCCCGTTGTTTTAGAACTGCAGCCACAAAACGATGCAACTAGGTATGTGTCAAAGATTACTAATCTAAAGCCAATTTACGCAGCCAACGAGACTGTTAGGTTTAGAGTGTTCACTAGACAAAAGGACTGGGATCCCAACATTTATACAAGGGCAATTTCAACTGTCAAGCCATTGATAATTGATAGCGGCTCTTACGCGGTCGAGAGAATCGTAGATCGCTACAGTGCGATACCGTTCGGCACTGGCAGCGATATGCATACTCAGATGTCCTTTGACGTTTCTGGAAGTTACTTTGACTTAGACATGTCCACGCTAGAGCCGGGATATTCGTATAAAGTTAAGTTCTCATATTATAATGGGTCAGTTGCGGGCTGGCGCGAGCAGCCAGAAACCTTTAGGTTTAGAGTTGAAGAGAGTTAAACATGGGTATTGAAGACCGTTTCAATCGCAAAAGCACGAATATAACAAACGTCATTTCCTCGGAGACCTCAGATTCGCTAAACAGTGAAGCTGAGTCTGGGGAGAACATGGACACAGTTCTAAAGAGGGCTGACGTCTTTTTGCCTCCCCTTGACTATTCGTCAGCGTCAAATTTTGCTATATATGGATCTGCGGAAAAGTATTATGAAGACGCTGTAAAGAGAGTATATTTGGAGTATCCTTATGACGGATCTCAAAATGAGATCAGTCAATATTTTCTAAGCTCATCATTCCTTGATCATTACGTATTAGATAAAAGATACCCCAGGACAAATGGCTATATTATCTTGTCAGCTGATGGTTGGGGCACTCAGGTCGCCAGCTCTGGTGCGTATGGCGCCACTGCAACCGCATCTTATGAATACATCTCTTTATCTGGGGCGCCAGATACCACCTTGTCTTCGGAAGATCCCATCGCAAATGCATTTAGTGGTTCTCATAATCAAAACAATATATACGACCTTTCTAATAATCGCGGGTCAAATCTAAGATTAAACCCAGCCAGTGGGTCAACAGTAGAGTTCTGGCTTAAAAAGGAGTCTTTTGCGCCTACGAAGACTGGGACTGAGGTAATATTTGATTTATGGAATTATAAGGACGTAAACTCTGTAGATTATGGGCGTCTTAGGGTTGAAATAACAGGAACAGTATCTAATGAATCCCCCTTTAGAGTCACTTACATTTCTGGAACTTCCAGCCCAACCGCCCCGGCTGGACTTATTAACCAGATAATTGGTACAAATATTAACACTGCCTCTGTTGCTGATAATAGCTGGAACCACTATGCGATTACCTTTTTGTCTTCTAGCAGTTTACTGACAGCTAAGTTATATGTAAATGGAGACTTAAACGACACCAGAACAACGGGATCTACGATCAATGAGGTCACGGGCGGGATGGTTGCAAACATTGGTGCTCTAAGGACTTCCCCTTGGGCTTTTGGGGGTACCACTTACCCCACTGAGGGGTGGGGAAAACTAGACGCCTCACTTGACGAATTTAGATACTGGAAAGAGGCACGTACACCGCAAAATATTGGAAGAAATTATTGGACCCAAGTTCGGGGAGGCGTTAATACTGACGACGCCAATACTACGCTCGGCGTTTATTATAAATTTAATGAGGGTATAACGGGCAATTCTACTCTAGATTCCGTTGTGTTGGACTACTCTGGTAGAATATCAAACGGCTCTTGGACCGGATACAACACATCAGCTAGAAATACAGGCTCTGCAATGGTTTCATCTTCGGCAGCTAGCACTGAATTTTTAGATCCCATCATATACTCCAGCCATCCAGAAGTCTCCTCTTTGTTGAGCGACCTAAGAGCCTCTGGTAGCTACTACGACGAGCAGAACAATTCGTCAATTTACAATACACTGCCTGCCTGGATCACCGAAGATGATAACAGCGGCGATCTCAAAAATCTAGTTCAGATTGTAGCAAGCTATTTTGACAGACTACAGAATCAAATAAGAGAAATACCGCGACTAAAAAACATAACATATCTTAGCTCAAGCCATTCAGCTCCGTCTTTCGCCAATGCCCTTGTTAGGGAGAGGGGCATGTATACTCCGAATATGTTTATAGATGCGAACATATTAGAGGAGTTTCTATCTCGGGATGAAGATAGGGAATATAATCTAGATTTTAGGGAAATTAAAAATAGAATATATCAAAACATCTATAACAACCTCATACATATCAACAAGTCCAAGGGAACAGAAAACGCATATAGAAATTTGATTCATTGTTATGGAGTAGACGAGGAGCTGGTCAGGTTAAATGTTTATGGTAATAATGTAACATATGAATTAAAAGACAATTTCCGATCAGCGGTAGTAAGCAAGAACTTAGTAGATTTTAACTCACTTAGCCGAAATGATGCAACAATCTACCAGATGACTGCATCTTCAAACTCCAACAGTGTATCGTTTATATCCGGCACAGCTGATAGCGATGATCTTGGAAAAGAAGATTACTTAGGATTCACTCTAGAATCCGAGATGTTGTTTCCTGCCAAAGGGGACATCTGCGCATCAATATCTTCAGTTCCAGGTAACATAATAACTACGGTGTCTCTCTATGGTATGCACAGCGCAGATGGGTCTGATGCAGCCGACACAACTTGGCCAACGAACGATTATGCCGACCTCAGAGTACAAGCGCTGCGCGCCGACGACGACTCGCCCGATGTGAGATTCCGCTTAACATCCTCCGTTGCAACTTTCCCGACTTTAACAAGTAGCTTATACAAAGATGTTTATGACAACAACAAATGGAATTTTGCCGTAAGAGTCTTCAATGAGAAGTATCCTCTTGGTGATGTTATAACAGGAGTGTCAACAAGCGGCTCAATTGACACTGCGACTAGGTATAAGATTGAATTTTTTGGAATCAACTCAGAGCTAGATATTGTTCGTAATGAATTCCTGTTAACTGGGACACTTCCAAACCAGGGCGCGGTTAATTTATTACGTAGTGATAAGCGAGTGTTTGCTGGGGCACATAGAACTAACTTTACCGGAAATGTGTTGCAGTCTAGTGATATTAAATTATCTGCCATTAGGTATTGGGCTGATGTGATTCCAGATGGGGTCATTCGCGCACACTCACGCGACCCAGAAAATTATGGTACCCTGAATCCATATAGAAACGCATTCGCCTCTCAGACGTCAATGACGGGCACCTACATACCGGAAATTGAGACACTAGCATTAAATTGGAGTTTTGAAAATGTAACTGGATCTGATGCGGACGGATTTATTTCAGTAGAGGATTTTTCATCTGGATCTACAGATTTGCAATCTAGATATGGGTGGTACGGGAACATAGCAAAGGCGCAGCATACTGCCAAGGGTCAGTTCTTCCCCGCGCTGGATACTAAGTCTGTTGACAAGAATTATCTCAATGCCGCACGACAATCTCTGCCAGAGGTTGTGCAGTCCTCTCAGATGGTTAGCATTCTAAATCAGGATGAGGAAAGCTTTGATAGAGATCAGAGACCAGTTAGTCATTTCCTATCAGTAGAAAAAAGCATGTATCAGGTGATATCTGATCAAATGTTGCAGTCATTTGCTACGATAGTGGAGTTTGATAACCTAATTGGAGATCCGGTTAACAGATATCGTCAAGATTACAAATTAATGGATAAAGCTCGTGCACTCTTTTTTGCAAATATTCAGAATACGCCGGATCTAGATAAGTTTATAGATTTTTACAAGTGGATTGATTCATCACTATCAATATTTATGCAGCAGCTTGCCGCTGCATCTGCTGACACATCTGAAGATATTCGAAATCTTGTTGAGAGTCACGTATTAGAAAGAAACAAGTATTGGTCAAAGTTTCCCACTCTTGAGAGAAAAGAGCCATCTCTAGAGGGGTCTATGATGGGCGCCGGCGCAACAAGAAGCAGTCCACCCAGGGCACGCAACATGCTAAATCCAGTCTTGGGTCGCGCGCCAATACCATACGTTCAGAACAAGCATGCTCCGTACTGGAAGACGAGAGCCGCCCGCGATGAGACCGGCGGTTTGGCTACGGGAGTGACAGCGGTTGATAATGACCGGCAAACAATTTTTGAATCCCTGAAGTCCCAATATGATCGTGATAAGAAGAGACCGTTTGTCTTCAATAAAGATCAAGTTAAAATTGTGCACGGCGGGACTAACTACTCGTCAGCTAAAAGAAGGGATTTAATATTTAATGCAACAGCTGTATACGGACCCCGTGCAGTAGCGGGCATGCCCCTCAACACCGTGCTAATGGATGATGTGGATGTTTTGGAATTCCAGAATATTGACGATGTAACTGATCCAAATGAAAAGAGAAAATATTCTTTTAGAGCTAAACTAAGAAGAGAGGACGAAGCAGGCTCTGGGCAAGATAATGCTACCTATAGCTCGCAACTAAAGGGAGATATCGCCGCCCCATTTAACCTAGTGAGCGGCACTGTCACGACTGGCTATAACTCTCTAATGGTCAGTAGCTTTAAAACTGGCACCATCCTAACAAACCTCCATTCAGATACATACGGAAATAGCAATGAAGTGCCAATGCAGGGTCCGTTTGCCGAGGCTCATGTTGGCGGTCACCAGTCGCGACACATCAGCATAAATAGATACGATTCCACCCTATCTTCAACAAACAATATTGATGCTCCTGGTAACAGACCGGAGGCTTGGCTATTGTTCTTGGGAACTAGGTATGGTGGCGGCTGGGGTGCCGGCGGCGAGGGGACAATAGTCGGCTTTGTAGGACCAGATTATCCATATCCAGGCGGACCATACCCTTATACTGCTAATGAGTTTGCTACAAGATATCGAAATGTTGGTGCTAAAAGACCGGTTAATATAAGGAACATAAGCTACACAACTGCGTCCACAACCATCGGAAATTACAGGGATAATTATGAGGTCGTTCAGACTTCTGCAAGATCTGTAAATAATAAATACTTTGTAGACAATGAGGGCATCACCTTGCCGTCAACCCTAAGCATTAAAGAAAAACTACCACAAACTAACGTCCTATCAACTTTGCTGGGCATCAATGTCGGCACAGTGGCGGGCAATGTTTTTGGAACCAGGTTCAATTCAGTAGATGACACTCTAGATATTAGTGCCCGCTATGAGGTCTTGGCGCAATTTGGTACCATAATTCGCACAGGCTCCGCCACAAAGTCAATATTTGTTAATCGTTTTTCTGCCCCCGGAGGTCCCGAGGTTAACACTTTGGGATATCTAGACATAACCGCTGCTGAGAAGTCAGTCTATAACGCAATGACTTATAGAAACTTATCGGTTAGATCTTCTGGAAGTGGCGAAACTGACGCTATAAGAGTACAAGATCAAATTAATGAGCGACGAGGTCTGCGCACACTCCTCTCTGATCACTCTGGAAAATTTGGTCATGACAAGACATTCGGATCTATCTCGTCTGATGTGTATGTCGCTAAGCCCTCTTATCATAAAATCAACAGAAACACTTTGAAAAGAGTGGTGTTTAGCGGAACAGGGGAGAATCAATATGGAGAGGCTGCCACCGGTTCCTTCAGGGACAACGCTTTTGTGTCCCATGAAATTCCCAGAACAGACCTACAATATTCCTGGATTACTGCTTCCTATGAGGTGGCTAGGATAAACGGTCATGCCTGGAACGACAGTGTGGTCTCCAGCTCAGCCGGTGTCGCACAAGCTATAGATTTTGCGTCAGCCAGTATTGTAACGGCTGATAGTATACAGGTGGATTTTGCAAACCTTAACACACTAGTGAAGGATGATATAAACATAACGACCAGCATTGCTTCTTCCTCTGCCGGTGACCATAGAAATACTGATTTAGCAACCATAAATGTAGCTGATACTCTGAATGCGCTGAACTCTCATAGAAATGGAGCCTATGGCTACAGCTCCTGGAAACAAATCCGAGGAGGAGAGACAGCCGTCGCGCGCAAACAAAGGGAGAAGAACATAATTTCTCATGTTGCTAAAAACAATTTCAATTATCCGCTGCCTGTTGTTGAGAGTGTCCCAGAGCCAAGATTTGGGACAGTCAAGCAGTTTGTAGAGCCCCCTATAGTCACAAAATTCAGCCCGATTAGACAAAATGTAAATGTTAAAAGTTTGACAGATAAGGGTATTGAGACTGAGGAATCTGCTGATTTTTATAGCAGCTACGCAAATAGCCTTCATGCTTTCAACAGCCCGGTACTGAATAACGAATACGGTGTCAACCAACAACAAACTCAAGCATATGACCGCCTCAGAGATCTTTATGCTGATGGCGCCGATCTTGATGATGATAGCCCAGTAAATTCATTTAATTTTATAACATATGGCGAGAGAGTATACCCCGCCTCAAGAAATGTTTTCTCCAGCAGCGTACGCGGACGACCAGAATATGCTAATAATTTTTGGAGAGATATTAGGGAAGATAGGACCCAAACAAATCAAGCCCTTTTGGCTTCTGCGTCTATAGAGATCAATGGCACCCAGGGGTCCTCCGAGAACACGGTCACCCAGAGTATGTGGTCACTTGACGCTGATGAAGATTTCTTGACAAGAAAAATGCACGGTAGGGTAACTTCAGCTGGCGGTCCTGGCATTCTACAGAACAGCTATTGCCAAATACACAGCGGAAACGTTGCAAATATTACAGCTTCTGTACAGTACGCGCGCCGACACACCGTTGACTTTGTTCATTCTGTAGTATCTTCGGTTGGCGCATTGCCTGACGCAAAACTCCCTGGTGTTTTCTTCGACAGCACGAACTATTTAACCACTTTTTCTCAGGTGGCAGGATCCCCCGAGCAGGAGTTTGGCGGTCAAGCACTCTGGGATGCCCCAGGTCAAGCTGGAAAAAATCCATGGTATAACTCATATGATGATTATATTAACAATATGCGGAGCATTGGTAAAGATTATTCTGTGGTGCCTGAATTTAGAATAAGTGATCACATTAAATATTATATGTCCGAAAAGGGGGGCAATTTCCTCGCGGACAATGCATCAATCTTTAACATGTCCGGAGGCTTGTCAGATCGCGACGTTAGCAGCGAGGAGAACTTCTACACAACTTATACTAATTCTGACTTTCTTAAGTTCTTTGACATTGTTAGGGACGAACACGCGGACATAGCTAATCCATCAAATATCACGTTACAGTGTAGCGCGCTACTTAAATTCTTGCCGTATGATGGGTTTTACCCAGCAGCTAGAACAGCCGAGCTTGGGCGACAGTTTTCTGCCTCCTATGGACCCGCAGTTAGGCTTGAGGGCACTCACGCCACCGGTAGCGCTGGCATGAAAGCCTTCATGGCACCTTTTTATGCTCCAGGTTTGATGTACAATACGATCAAGTCGGGCATAGCGGTTGACTACCCAATGATGTCCGCTAGCCTTGGAACACATGGCGGTACCGCAAAGGTAGTCACTAGTCACGCTTATATTTCCGGCTCCGCCCCGAATGCTGGCAGGTTCCACTACAGGATTCCGTTTGAGGCGCTAATAGAGCCTGAAAAATATATTTCCGACAAAGATATCATAGACCTTGAGCCACACCCCAGCTGTGCTATTAATATAACCGCCTCTTGGGACGGAAGAGGCGATAACATATATAAGATGATGGCGAGCAACTTCTTTGCAGAGGTACCAGAATTCTTCCTGCCAGAGCAACAGTTTTCCTCCTTGGTGTCAAAACCTGAAAAAAGATTTGAATCTGTAAAATCAGGTGAACAATATGGTGCCAGATTCAAGATATATAAGAGTCTTAATGTGGCTACTTGGAGAACAGGAACCCTCGGATACAGAAATCCATTTATTCCCCGAGACGAGACTGACGTGAAAGAGACATTCACAATGTACAGTAGACCCTCTGCTTTTGGACCACCTGTGGGCGGCGGCGCGAACCGAACTCAGCTAACATCTGGAGATGGTATTAATCCGCCGTTTACACCTCCTTATTATTATGGTGAAGCATGGGCAGATCTGTTTTTCACCGCACCCAGGACCTCAACTACTGAAAACCCAATTACACTAGAGGAGATATTCTCGCCCGCAAACTTGGCTGTGTCCTATAAGCGTATTGGAGATACGTGGAAATCAATGAATGTGAATACTATAATGCATTTGGATAATGTTGAATACAATGCGATGCAGGTTGATGCATCATTCAACTTATTCGGAAAAGCACAAATTAAGAATTTGACATATGACCCAATTAGCGGAGAGCCATTGGTTGCCAGCGACAGTGACGAAAGCGTGTGGGTAATACAACCTAAATTTGAAACACCCATGTTGAATTTCCAAGATGCCACGAGGACTCTCCCCACTTATGGAAGTGCCAGCGTAGCCTATGGAATGTGGCATCAGTACGGGGTTTTACCGGATGACCCGTCAAAGGGCATATTTTTCCAAATAGGGGACATCCCGGAAAATTATATTGAAAACGCACTCAATGGATCTCCAGCATCAACAGGCTCGCTAGTTGATCTGGTGGGCTTCTCCTCAGCCCCAAGGCGACTCGGCTCCGTTAGTGATGCAAAGATCATAAGAGAGGCAGTTGTTGCAATACCATTTGTTGAACAGTCCGGAGAAAGATCTTTCTTTTCAATCGCCAAAGAAAGGGTCTCTGAAGCCTTGGGAGAGTTTAGATCTGGCAAGAAGCCTACTAATGGATCTATAGCCAGTATGATTGACTCTATGACAAGATATGTTTTCCCACCGGCTTTGGATTTTATAACAAACCCTGAAGCAGTGGATCCATACGCGGCTTATATATTTGAATTTGAACAAATGTTAAATCAGGACGATCTGGTGGATATATGGCAAAATCTGGCACCTAGGTCTGCCTTCTCCTTTGATCCGGAATCACAAGAGTTTGTCTCTGGAAACGGACTATCATCTGAGGAGATGATAAGGCAGGTATCTATTAGCCACCCCTTATTGGCTTCCGAACTTCTAGATTCAGATGTTCCAAGCAGGGTACAGTGGATGGTCTTCAAGGTAAAACAGAGGGCAAATAAAAATTACTTTAGCAAAATTATTGCTGATGAAGTAAATCAGGTAGGAAATTTTGATAGAACGGTTGCAGTCGATGTTGGCAGAAGAGACTCTGGAAAGTCTGCCATTCCAGACTACAGCTACAACTGGCCATATGATTTCTTTTCGCTGGTAGAACTAGTTAAAATAGATGCCGAAATAACAATTGAGGGAAACTCTGCCGACCCATCAGATGACAGCCCCCCAGTTGTCACAACTGGCGGCATGAGCCGAGAGTGATGTTAGATGAAATTCTTTAACAAAAAAGAAGAGGTGATTGACTTAGAGCTTACGTCGTACGGCGAAACCTTGATGTCAATGGGGATGTTTAAGCCAGTTTATTATGCGTTTTACGACGATAATATACTATATGATGCGTCTGGCTCAGCCGAGGTGCAAGAGATTCAAAATGACGTAGAGGCTCGTATCCAAGAGAACACAGTGCAAATAAAAACCCAGGCACTACACAGAGGAGCCGAACAGGAGGTTCGTGGTTTAGTATTGTTTAATTTCTTTGCTGCCGCTGTTTTAGACCCGGACGACCCTGGTCGTGGTATTCGCACCGCCGAAAGCGCATTCTTTCCACATCGATATGAAAATGAATTTTCCCTAAATGAGCCTATAGGGACAATGGAGCTTGGTAGCACTAACGCCCCCTCTTGGGATATTCGGGCTCTAAAGGGGGAGCTAAGCGGTGCTATAAACTATTTTACCGGCTCAACATCTTCTACAGATAATTCCAACGTCAGGAGAATACCACAATTAGACTTTAATGTAAATTATAAAATGGTCATTGGAGACGGCAGAGGGCAGTCCACTGCTGGCGGTGAAATTGAAAATTATATAATAAGCCAGGTTTACCAAGACGGAACATTTGTCTATACACTGGAATCAGAGCCCGGCATAATCTTGAGTATTGATGAAAATAACGCCTCATCAGATACAGAATACGATATTGAGGTTTATGAGCTGTTAACTGGTCCCAACGGGGCGGAGACTCTACTAATCCCGCTGTCTTTTGAAAAAGAGAGATCTAATGTTGTCAACGATATATTACTTGACGACGACGAACTACAACAACAGGGTGAACTAGACACTACGATAGATATGGTAAGATACTATATGGATATTCAAACTGATTTGGAAATTCCCAGTGAGGAGATCTGTGATTTAATTAATATCTTGAGAACTCGTGGAGTTGAAGTTAACGATATACCATATGAATGCGATGATGATGTAATTGTTGGTAGATTCAATATCTATGAAACAGATTTAGATTCTGAGGAGTGTTAATTGTGATGAAAGTTGATGAAAAGGGTTTAAGAAGTTCCGCCGCTCCTAGTGCTTACGTAGGCAAGGTTAGACTGTCTCGTGCCGCAATGATTTCCTCTAAGACCGACACCTCTAGAGGAAATTCAGCGCAGATTGTAAAAACAAAACGCCTTGACGGTACTACCAAGTATCAGCCGCAAGTAAAGAGGCTGGATACAGCATCTAGCTCAGAGGCTCTTTCTGCAGAGGTTGAGGTGCTAATCCCCGCCATTTCGGAGAGAAATAATTATGGATTTACCTGGATTGATAATCGTCTCGCGCGAGAAAAGATTACCTTAAGGGTCATTCAATCAACCAACCGGAATTTAACGGAAGAGCTTGTTTTTAATGATTATTTTGATAGACCATTGAGAAAATTTCTTGATAAATATAATGATTTTGTAGATTATCAAATACAAGAGTATACGCTTGATAAATTGCCTGATGATAAGAGAAAGACAGTGGTGGTTAAGAATACCACTTCCGGAAACCAAGTAGACAATTTTCAACAAATTTTAAATTTTTCAATTCCACGATCAACTGGTCATCTAACATATTTTGCGGTATGTGAGATAGATATAGAATATTATCAAGGTCCCGCCAAGCCCCATAGCCCAGTTAGCGTTGAAAGGGTCATGGATAACTTTGAGCTTGTTGATAGAAGCTATTTCTTCTCAACCTCCGATGGGCAGATGTGGTCTGGTCCAGTGCACCTCCATGAACCAACGGGCTATATGGAGGGAGCATTTCATACCGATGCTTCACACCGAGCGCTTCAGAAAAATATATTAATAAATAGAAAGATTCAAGACACTACAATTTTTGACGTAGCTAGGAGCAAAGAGGTCAATATATTTAATAGCACAACAATCCCCTCTTCTTTGTTCACAGATCTTTATATCACTAGGAAGGATGGTGGGTCCGTCGTCTTTGCTTTTGGATTTGACCATTTGGGATATATGACAAGCAACTCTAAATATGCAGGCTTGTTTCAAAAGTCTAACTCTGAAACGAGGCGCGCGTTGCTGTCGGCATGCCCAATCGTGGATATATCAGTCATCAGAGACAAGGTTACCGTGTTTAAGGGCTCTAATCGTTTAGATGGCGTTGAAAATCTGGCAAAAACCGATAACAATTCAAAACTACCAGATATTGTTGCCTCCTCGGCAGATAAAGGGGGAAGTCTTGAAAAAGTAAAGAAATTTAAATTGCCTGGAGAATTTTACAATAAGACTGTAGAAGTTAAGGGGGACGACCTGCCGCCCGATGGATATGAACTATTTGGCTCCGTGGAAGAGATGGACATACAGAACTTGTCTAGCTTTAGAATATTTACGGGTGAAGACGCGAACATGGCTTCTATTACCGATGGAAACTATCAATATTCGGCTAGGATACAGATAAAAGATGGCGCAAAAGAGTTTATTAGAGACAAGCTTTCTGAATTACAGGCAGCCATATCCTTACTAAAGGATTATCAAGTAGAGGCATCTAAGGAAGTAAACTATAATAGTGTTACTCAAAAATTTAGAAGATCATTTGTTCGCCAACAATATGATAACAAGACCTACCCAATTTTAAACCTAACTAGCCGAACAAATATCTTGGAAGAAATAAGAGAGATGACGGGACCTTCAAACGTTCAGCCATGGCTATATTCAATAGTGAAATATGCTGAAACGCTTAGTTTTGCCACTGATCTTGATTCGGCAGAGAAGAGTAAGCTAGTTTTGCAATCTTACTCTGTTCTATCGCCCATCACCGGGAGACTGGACGACATCCAAATGTTTATCTCCATGATGGAGGAACTGAGTGAAAAACTAGGAGGAACAAACTCGGAATCCAGCTTCGCGCACACGAAAGACAAAAGTAGCATTTCTCAAAATCATAAATCATTATTTTTGAATATTAACACATCTTTTAAGCAACTATTTGATTCAAATATAGTAAGGGACACTGGCTTTGATTATTTGGGAATTGTAGACAATACCGTTGGTCTTACGAGGGTTACCAAATCTCAATATAGGGACAGAGTTAACCAAGAGTTGGATAGATACAGAAAGAACTTATTTACAGAAGAAGAGTTAGTCAAAGAGTTTGAGTTTTTGTCTAGCGACAATGCCAAGGCACTTTTGGACAAATCTACAATAGGCGCTGATTTGGGTCCAAGCAAACTGTCCATCGCTGGGAAACGAACAGATCTGCTCTCTCAGAAAGTCGACTCGCTAGATTACGTCGCGACCAACTCTGTAATTCAAAACACGCTAGCTTTGAACGAAGGCGGCAAACTAAAGACAGTTCCAGATGAGAAGACTCTCGGCATCTTAAATCAGACTGGTAAGGGCACCTCTGAAAATAGGATAAAGAACATTACAGAGGTGCAGCAAAAGTCTGCTCAATTAGTGGGTTTTGAGCCCCCTGTGACAAAAGGCAGTATGCCAAAGGCTACAAATACTATATCTTCACAAAAAATATTGGGCAAAGATAATGCCTTCGCCAACAAAAGAACTACGATTGAGGATCGGACGGTAAAGCAGACACAGCCAACAGCCAAGAGTACAGCCGTAGTGGTGTCCAAAATTATGAGGACCATAAATACCTCTGACAATTTGCAAAAAATATCTGATATTAAGGGGGACCAAGATATCTCTTTTGACCTGAAAAATGATAATAATTTTATAAGCAAGAGGATTATTCCATCACAAAAGGCGTCACAAGATATTACAAATACATTAAAAAATATGCCACAACAACAAAAACTCTTAACTTTACGAAAAGAAAGGTTGTATAATGATGCTGCGGCAAAGGCGACCACAAATGACGATACTAAAACAGATGGATTTATTTTTAACTTTGGAATGCAAAGAAGGGTTGAATATTTGAGCGCATTTAGAGAAGACTTTCTTAAATCTCCAGTTTGGAAAGCACTTACATTTAATGCACTTGACCGGACAGCGGGGTCGCTAGTTTGCAGAATTAGGAAAAATAATGACCCAAATTTAAATCTAGGAGAATATTTACTATTTGATTCAATTCCGGTTAATAATGAATATTTTATAATTTTTGATGAAAGCCAAGATGTCCCCACTATGGGAAATAACCTATCAGCAAAAAATACAGTTGCTTCAAAAAATAATAGCACAAATTTGAAAACGTTAGCGAAGGGCACTGAAAGTGTTGAGGTCTCAAACCTATCTCAAGTCATCTCACAAGACAGTATGTACATAGAACAGATACAATACACAATGACACAAGACCCAATACCACCCTCGGATGCATTTGATGAAATTAGTGGCTTAGGGGTGAAGATGTACAAGGGACCACGTCCTCCAGGTGCCAAAGATGTCACAAGGGTCTCTCGGTTGGGAGCCGCCACAGCCCCCGCTCGTAGTCCTGGTACCACCGCGACTGGTGGCTCAAGGGGAGGCTACTAATGGCTGGGTCTAGTCTTCCTCCTCGCGACGGCACAGCCGGCGGCGCTGGCGATGTTAGAGAATCCACCCCCATTGGTGTGGGGACTCCCATTGCTCAAGCTGTCTTTGAGTCACTACCCAGTAACCCAACAGGAAAAGACGGGTTTGTGGTGGATCGTCAGAACATCATAAATGTTCCCGAGGGCATGCCGAATGGAGACCCGATTAGAAATGATTATGCCGCCGGCTGGGTGTACACCAGAGATGTGCCTGATACCCCGCCCCACTTGGCATGGCTAAGAGAGTTCGGTCGCGAAGGTTTTAGTGCCGCCCGCAATGAAGTATCGGTTATAAATCAAATTACCGTAAATAATGAGTTTATAGAAGAATCAGTGCCCCCATATGGTTGTCGATATTATCAGTTAGACATTATGTATAAGCAAAGTCGTTTTGCGACCACAGACGAATTAGTTGAGCACTTAAATAGCGCTGGCTATGGAAATTACGAAAAAGAATATTTTGATCATGCTCTAGAGTACCAGGAGGCATTTAGCCCTCGTGAAAGCTTCTTGGCGTTTAATGGTAACAACCCAACTGGGCAGTTGATTTCGGAAGTTAAGTATGATTATAATTTTTATACCGAGGCTTATGAAAGATTAACTTCATTGGGAATTATTCCGGAAACTATAGTTCCAAACATGTACACGTTTTTTCTGGAGAGCGAAAGGGGTTTGGGACCCCAGGCAGATAGAGAGAGTACAATAACAAACTTCTTAGGAAATGAGATAGACGTATCCTATAACTCTCCCAGGATTAACCAAGAGGCTTATAATCAAAATTGGATATACAATGACTTTATAACCCTTAATCGTTATGAAAAGTCTCCAAGAGTCTTTTTGAATACGTTCAGGCTCGGCGGTGTAGGAAGTTCAGATTTGACCGATCAGCAAAAGGCGGGCGAAAGAGACAGGGGTGAATATTTTGACATTTGGTCAGAAAATTATCCAAATGCCCTAAGTGCAGTTGTTGGAGGTAATCCTCTAATAGAGGGCTTGGAGATATTAGAGGAAAAATATAGAAATATAATTATACCTTCTGAAACAGCGAACTTGATGCACACAGATTATAATATATTTAAAGAGCTGTTCCCCATGTTCACGGAGATTAGCTACTCCCAAACTAATCCAAATTATTTTATGTCAACAATGCTCAGTCGCCTAGCTTCTCTTGGCTCTTTAGCGAACAACCTAATGAGAGATGTGTGTGTTGATTTCCTGCGTATTGATGATGGGTCAATGTCTGAGACCGCCTACGGGGTAATGGCTGAGTTCGGAGAAAACCACCAGCAAGTCGATATGTCCGCGATGGCGGCGACACTGTCGGGGCAAAGACCATTGAAGACTATTGGCGGCGGCGCCACGAGAAAAGTATATAATGTGGGTGAGTGGGCTAGAAGAGAGACCGCTGGTTCAACCGCGCTTTACGGCGATGCTCAAGATAAATTCTTGTTCTTAAGAAATTATAGAGCAGACCCTTCAGCGCAATACGACACTATTCTTGAAGACTTGGCGCTAGCTTCTTATGCGTCAGACCAGGTCAGAGATATTATTGAGAGATTGGTAGCTACACATGCTAGGACATACGAGCAGATACTTCAAGGTTTCCGCGCTTACTCAGAGGATGTATTTTTCAAAATAAACAAGTATAAAGTTAACAGCTCGGGGGTCAAGGCATCCACACCAATACAGACATTTTACTTGCCAAACGATGTGTCAACGAGATCTATAGTCAATGTTATAGACACTCAATTAAAATATAATCAATCTTATGAATATGAAATATTAACGTATCGTTTGGTAGTTGGTTCAAAAACCAGAATTATGAAGACGTTTTATTTTAATCCGGAGGATTATATACCGCGAACCGCCGGTCCTGGGTTTGACATAATTGGTAGATTTGAGCCGCTTGATGTAACTGTGCCAGCACTTGTCTCTGAAGAGACACCAGAAAATCCTTTCGGCGCTACAGCGCCGGCAACCCCGACAACACCTGTTGAGTTGGTGGCTCCAGCTATGACAGTTGTGGGGAACCCGCCACCATTGTTTGCACGAGTGGAGCTGCAGTTAACTCCGTCAGTTCAACTTATAGAACTCCCGTATGTCTCTTCTTTCACCAGTGGGATGAATGTGCTAAGGGGAACGATGCTTGATGATCCTCCGATGCCCCCAGAGGTAGAGATTATACCATATCGTGGAGAAGCCAATAGGGTTTTGCTAAGCCTAAACACTGGACTAGGCTCACATCGCTATGTGCCAATTACGTTCTCCCGAGAGGAGGACGAGTATGTTGAGAGGCTTAGGCAAATGATCGTAGATCCAAATGATCAAAGGGTGTTATACGAGACCGACGATCCATCCGTTTCTTTTGAGATATATAGAATGGAGCGCCGCCCGAGGTCTTATAGGGAGTTTGCAGGTAACCTAATCAGAACAGTGCGTACCGACACAGCCGTAACTGGATTCAGGAATGTGTCTTCTGCCGGGGTAAGAGACCGAATAGTAGAAAATAAAAAGTATTACTACATGTTCCGAGCCATAGACATTCACGGACACCTTTCCATGCCCAGTCCCATATACGAGGTGGAGATGGTGGACAATGACGGCGCTATTTACCCAATTGTCAGAGTGGTTGAGTTTGCAACACCTGCTGAACAAAAAACGAGAACAAAAGGTGTAAACAGGTTCTTAAAAATAACTCCAGCGATCATGCAGAGGACGCTAAACACTCAAGCGCTTGAGGAGGCTAATGGCGGAGAATTGGCGACCGCGCCAGACAGTGAGGACCTACCGCTTGGATATCGCGACATCAGTGTATGGGGTAAGAAATATAAAATCAGGTTGACATCTAAAAAGACGGGCAAGAAGATTGACCTAAACATCTCTTTTACAAAAGAATACGATAACACGAGACCTGTGACCTTGCCGAATATATCAGTGGCATCACCGGGTATAACCGCCACAATGGGCGTACCAGGCTCAGGGGGCAGGTTTGTCCCTGCGTCAGCGGTGTTTGGAATCAATAGTGGTATTTTGACTACAGGCAGCTAGTATTGTATTTTTAATAAAACACTATTTAAAATAAAATGGGAAAAATGATTGAAAAATCACTAATTATATTTACAACGAGGTATTAATATGGCGTTTTTGGACAACTCGGGGGATATCATCCTCGATGCAGTATTGACAGACTTAGGTAGAGAGAGACTATCAAGGGGTGACGGTAGTTTTAGAATTACCAAGTTTGCCTTTGGTGACGATGAGATTGACTACAGCCTTTATCGCAACACCAACAGCTCTCTGGGCGCACATCCAAGTGGTAGTGCGTATTATGATCTAGAGATCTTGCAAACCCCTATTTTGGAAGCGTTTACTAATAATGCTTCTTTCTTAAAATCAAAGCTTATCTCTGTACCCAGGACAAATGTTTTGTTTTTGCCAGTCTTACTGTTAGCTCAGGGAAACCAAGACCGAGAGGATTTTTATTCCGGCTCATACTTGGTGACCGTGGACCAAAACACACAAGACCCGGCGAATACCAACGCAATCAAGATGACTAACGATATTCCTGGTATTTTTCATGGTGCAGGCGCTTTTGAGAACGATCCGTCCCCAATTACAGTGGACCAAGGGCTAAACACTTCAGAGATTTCCAATAGGAATCCCCTAGACGCTGATTTGGTTGAAACCTCTTATATGGTTGAAATAGATAATCGTTTTGGTAGCATAGTGGATTCCTCCGGAACTCCTGCTACAATATCTTTCATTGACGACGACAGCATTGCAACCTACTATCTTACAGCGAGATCAGACGATAACTTCTTTGTAAATTCTTATAGAACTGACACAGACCTTAGATCCCCAATTAGTGGACCCCGAGGAACCAGACTTGTATTTAAGGTCGCTGCGTCTGTTGAATTGGCAACTAGCACATATTTGTTTACAAGACTTGGCAGCACCACTACACTTCCCGGTGCCTCTGGCTCAGATATCACGAATGTTAAATTCATTGATTCCACCGTTCGGGTTACCGGCGTAACGACTGGGTACAGAATAGATATCCCAATCAGATTTATTAAGTCACCAGCATAAAAAGGATAAAAGATGGCTACTACATTTAAAACACTAGGCTCTGGAGACGTTGTCACAACGCGCTCCCTTCTACATGAGGCAATTCCAATCACTGGGTCAATTGTTTCTGGAACCTATTCTGAGGCAAATGACGCAGTTAACGTCAAAGATTATTCCCATGGAATGTTCCAGAGTGTATATGATTATCCATATTTAAGCTCCTCGGCAAATCACATTTTTGATTTAACGGTTGGGTATTCTTCAAATTCTCCACTATCTGGAACCTCTGCTGTCACACAACAGTCAAAGAAGATTAACATTTATAACCAAATGGCGCAGGTGCTAATGGGTTTTGACCATACTGGCTCAATCCAAGAGTTTGATGAAGACGGAGATCTTTCTGCCGGCGGGACAAAGTTAAGAGAGTGTGTTTTCTTGAACTTCTCTAGATTGCTCACTAAGGACGAGGTTAAGAAGGGTACCTTCTCTTTGGAGGTGGGAGTCAGTGGGTCATACGCCAAGCCGTTTACCGATGATAGGGTAACCTTAGCAGACACCAACGCAGCCACTAGCTTTAAGGTTAACTCCCCGGCTGGAGAATATGCTATTCTGTATGCTACTAACGCCCTCGGAGATGAGCTGAAAAACACCCCGGGAACATCCACTGCGATTAAGGCAGGGTTGCTATACTATCAGGCTGGTATAGCAGTCATCACTGGCTCAGTATTTGCAGGTCTATTATCTCAATCTGCACCGCTGCAATTTAACAGACTCGGTGAAACTGTTGATGCGGTGCTGAGCGGTTCAGAAATTTCCGGATCATGTAACGACTTTAGGCATAGAATTTATAATATGTCTTTCAACAACACAACGGAGCTTAACTCAACTGTTTATTTCTGTCGCGCTAACAACAATGACTTCAACTATTCATCAAATCCCACTTATCTTACTGCTAGCAAGATAAGAGTGAAAGAGGGAGCCAAGGACGCACCAGTTTCCTACATCTCCACAGTTGGATTATACAGCCCAGATAATGAGCTATTAGCCACGGCTAAGCTCTCTGAGCCACTTAAGAAAGACCCTTCTATTGAATTAAACGTTAGAGTGCGACTAGATTACTAAAATAAACTAGTTATCTATGTTATGTCTTATTACAAATTCAAAGAGACTGATATATTTCACAATCAAATAAAAACGCATCCCAAGAAGCAGTTTCTTATTTTTGATTCAAAGATATATCTTGACAATCAATCACAAATCAGTGGAACATACGTCGATAATGTTCCAAATGTCCCAACTGGGCACGTAAGCCTATATGAGCTAAACGTTGACAGATCTAGCGAATTCACGGGGCTCATATACCCATTCGTCACTAGGGCTGGCAATCTCACGGCTTTTAGGACGATAACTACGGGTACCTTTTTTGCCACGGAACCAGGTGACACTATAACCAGCACCTATCCGCTATCCGCTAGTATTGTAAGGGAATTTTTTACAGCTAGCACAACACGCGACAACACGGCAAACAGGATAGGAGCCCTGCAAAACACGCTAGATTATTATCAGACTCTTAGCCGATATTATGCCTATAGTTCATCCCTTGGACAGTATAGCCAAAAGGCAGTAAACTTAATTAGCGTGCCTTCCATATTTTATGGCTCGTCTATAAAAAAAGGATCTGTTGACTTGAGGTTCTATCTATCTGGAACTTTGATAGGGAGGCTTAGGGACGAAAATTTAAATGGTGAGTTAATTCAAACCGAGCCATACGGCAGAACTGGGACAGGCAGCGTTGCTGGTGTTGTGTTGTACAACGAGGGGTTTGTGCTCTTAACGGGAAGCTGGACCTTGGGAATCTCACCAGGGTCCTCTTTGGATTTTACCAATGCAGATAGCGCAACAGCTGCTTCTTGGTTGTATTATGCTGTCGGGGCAAATGATGGTATACCTGCCGAATCAGATGTGGCAAATTCAAGACTATCAGCCAGTTATAGCATGGAATTTAAAGGAACCAATTTTATACCAACAATAACAATGTTTGCGCATGCACCAAGGGCTGAGCTTAACTATTCTAATAACCCAACATATATTGATCAAAGTACAAGTGCGGCTTTCGTATTTCACTCAAGTTCTGTTGCATATATAGAAAGTGATAAACAAACCATTAAAAATACGATAAAATCTTCATATGCAGAGACAACTGCATCGTATAAACCTCAGACTTTTATCTCAAAGGTGGGGATATTCGACAAAGATAAGAATCTCATTGCAGTCGCGAAGGTGGCAACTCCTGTCAAGAAGACAGAGGATAGGGATCTTACTTTCAAGCTTAAATTGGATTTTTAATGATTTTAGGATTAGACGTCAGCACCAGCATCACTGGTGCGACGGTTGTTGACAAAGACGGCAAGGTCGTCTATACTGTTGCTTGGGACACAAGAAACAAGAACCACTTTCCCACACTTATCTCAAAAGCAACGTGGGTTGAGGATCGCCTGATTGATATTGGCAAGAAATATAAGATAGAGGAGATTTACATTGAACAATCTCTTCAGTCTTTCAGATCGGGCTTCTCATCAGCAAAAACACTCTCAACATTATCCCGCTATAATGGTATAATATCATGGATATGTTTTCAAGTGTTTCATCGTGAGCCAGACTACCTGGCTGCTACTTCTGCTCGTAAATCTTGTGGTATTACTATACCCAAGGGAACCAAAGCAAAAGAAGTAGTTTTAAAATATTTGCTTGACAATGAGCCCTCGTTTGAGGTAGAATATACAAGACATG
>UEXM01000260.1_pt1 | contig 58525 bp, 66 predicted proteins | sample 1796661 | NCBI WGS metagenome assembly UEXM01 (sample SAMEA4772469, study PRJEB27181) | metagenome | reverse complement strand
GCACGCCCGTTAATATAGGTGCGGCAAATGAATTGTTAAACTGACCTGCTGATCGACCATCATTAGGAAGTTCTGTGTCATACCATGTATTTTCACGAATGTTATAAACTACAGCGTGCGTGCATTCTGTGGCTGTGCCTTTTGGATATGCCCACCATATTTCACCAAATCTTGGAACTTTATATGAGAAACATTTTGTTGCCGCATTGCGATTAATTCCATCAAAAAAGTAATTTAAATTCAATGAGTTAGGTACTTCTCTAACCACTCCGTTAAACATATAAAAACGATCCACACCAGCCCAGTAAAACACACCGTCATAATCTATTGGGCTAAATGGTGACAAAATACTAGTATCTGTTGCCACAATATCAAATTGAAATACAGAAGCTCCCCCTACGAAAGTAGCTCTAATCACAGCGTCAAACGCCCAGAATATACCCGCAGGAGCTGTTCCTGAACCTGCTCTAAGTGGAAGCCCTTTTATTATTTTTTGACCCCACACTCGTGCATTTCCTGACCCTGTTCCTAAAAGATCTGTGGGATTTCCTGGAATGCTCCAACCAATTATTCCATCAGTCCCATAGTAAAAAAGATATGGGTGCAACGAAACAATACCGCCTGTTACATTAGTATTAGCTGGCAGTGAAACAGACCTTAAAACATCCGTTCCTAGCACTTCGCCAAAAAATATTTGTCCGTCTTGATCATTACAAATACAATCACCATTTGGGCTAACCTGTGCTAACACATAATTTTGATTTGTGCTTGAGTCATATTGAAAATCAAACATCCAATAGTTATCAATAGATGTTATTAGCGCATCACTGCCATAATTCATGTTGACAATAGTGCTTGTTAAAGTGGTCAAAGTAGTTGTTATAATAAAATTGTTGGCCTGATCTCCTGCTGTAGCAGAAGTAATTGTGATGATTGCCCCAACAGCATTAGCTGTATAATTTGGTGTGCTTGTGAAAGCAGTGATATTAGAGGCAACATCTGTGGCTGTTTGATTTATGTCAGTATTAAAAGCCACTGACCCAGACATTATGTTCACACCGTCTACAGCGATCATATCTACAGCACCACTAACACCTGCAATTGTTACAGTTCCATAAGCAGAAGCCAAAACAGGTGTTCTGTCAGTGACGATAGAGCTATTGCCTGTTTGATCTAATGTAAATCTCTCTAACGTGTTGTCACCGCCAGAATGACAGTAAACAAATAGCATTTGTGAGAATGTAGCAAACCCTCTACTTACCTCAGACAAATACTTTTGAGTGGTTTTATATCCACCTATTTTTCTAGGTAATCCTCTTTGAAAACGTACCCATTGACCATCAACATAGTTATTACCATCAAATTTAGTGCCATCGCGTTTAATTCCTGGCTCTGAACGTAAAACTGTTGTTTGGATTGGCATTAAGTAAATACCCCTCCGTTAACTACTCCGCTCAATGCCACGCCCATTGCAGCCCAAGCATCTGGTTGTGTAGTAGATTGAAATAATGAAATCCCCGTACTACCTCCCCCTAAATTAATTCTTGCCTGTGCTGCTGTGGTTGCTTCAGTTCCACCTTGAAGTATAGTAATAGGGAAAGCTACAGTTGATGTGTCAGCGTCTAAAACATCATTTCCATCACAATAGTAAATTCCTCTACTACCTTGAGTTATAATTTCTCCAGTTTGTCCCGCAACTTTAACAGTTAAAACGTGACTACCTGTTGTTCTATTATCAATCCAATACTGTTGAACAGTAGCAGGAACAATAATATTTCTTGCCCCAGTTAACGCACCAGTAAATCTGTATGCAACTCTGTTAAGTTCTGTACCAGTAAGTACTTTGTCACCAGTTCCAGCAATGTCTATAACAGTGTAATCAAATGCAAATGTTGCCGATTGTCCAAAACCAATTGTAAAAAAGTTAGTTCCATCAGTAGCAATAATGGCTGACTCTCCTGGCTGAAACGCCAGTGTTCCAGCACCATCAATTGTTGTAGATCCTGGAGGTGTTGCTGTAATTGCACCAGAGCCTGAGTTTCTTAAATATAAAAACCAGTTGTCTCCACCTACAGTTGGGTCGGGCAATGTAAAAGTAGCCTGTGCTCCCGTAAAATTGAACATCTTTGCACGATCATCAACACCGCTAACATAGGAACTATTTATTGAACTTACTGGAACAGATTGACTTAACAAAGTTCCGACAGCAACTATGCCTGTACCAGCTAATGAACTTGCATTAGCGTTAGAAGTGGTCGCACCATATTGCAGTAGCACCCATGTTCCATCGACTGTAGAATTATCAGTGAGATAAACTTGCCATAATTGACCAGAAGCAATCGTACCAACTGAAGTACCGCCTGAACTTTTAACAGTAAAAGTGTGTGATCCTCTGTTATTAAAAAGGATAGTGTTACCCGTTCCACTTTTTTTAGCATCAGGTAAAATGATACTAAACCCTGCACTTGCTTGTGTAACGTCAATAATTCTAGTGGCTAAATTGACATTAGTTGACGTTTCTTCAGGCCAACTCAGTGTTATATCGGCAGTTAAATTTAAAGAGCTATAGCTAATTTCACTTGGATAAATATTAGCCCCACCAAATACATCAGTATAACTAGGCATTACGATTCACTCCTCTGTGCGGATCTGTCAAGAATACGACCTAGATCTTGACCATTAAGTGCCTGCGCTGATCTGTCATATAATGCTTGCCACATTTGCACTCTTTCATCATTTTTCAGAAATGGTGTGGCCTCTAACAATGATGCATACAACAATACTTCTGGTGCATATTCTGTTAGCCAATTGCTTTGAAAGTCATCCCCCAACAAAGCAGGTTGCTCATAATAGATCACTTCTAGTGTTTGCACAGCACTTGGTGTAGGTGTAATTAACCAATGTTGATAGTCATAATTAGCATAAAATTGAGGTTTTCCAGTTTCTGCCTCATTGGGCCAATAATTTCTGCAATATTCATAGGATCTAGTAAAAATAGAAGAACCACCAACCGTCATACTAACAGTGTCACGCCATCTATCAGGTTTCAAATAGGTTGCAACGCCAACAGCTAAAGGCGTTGTTACAGCCCTAATAAATCCTTCAATCTTTAACTCACGAGCTATCCGTCTTTCTGCCAACGTAATTAAACGAGGCAGTTGATCAAAGACTATTTGATCGCTTGCCTGTGTAAATCCACGTTCTAAATAACGCCTCATGTCCACTAGCAAGCTATCGTATGTCATTGTATAGCTCATGGCTTAATCCTTACTCAGAGATCTCTTCTCTTGGGTCTACCCAATCTGGATTTAGTGTCCAAGTGGCCCCATCGAAAAACCATTTATTTCCATACCATTCTTCTTCAGGACCAGTGATACCTTCATACAAAGTACTATCACTTGTTGAATGACATCCTACAATAAAATCTAGTTTTTCTTCTGGTCCAACGTCAATTTGAGTTTCTTTCATTATGACACGCTTGTCATCCTCAAAAAGAAATTTAGATAAATTCGTTACATTTTCTACAATCGTTTTCATTATGATGCTCCTTTTAAAACGAGTTGAGTGGTTGAAATAGCTTTACCTGCCGTGACAGTGCTTGATGTGGTGGTAAGAGTTCCGTCATTTTGAACGTAGTACGTTGAGCCTGTAACAAGTGGCTCTAAAACTCCACTAGGTATAAAAACTAAAGAACTTGCAGGGTTTCCAATCCTTTGGGCTAATGATGTTCTGTTAGAATTAGAGTCATAAACAGCAGAGTTAGAACCTGCTGTCACGGCTTGATTAGTACTCACAATAACGGCTGTATCAAAAGTAATACTATCTCCAGAAACAGTTCCTGAAGAAGCCGTGCCGTAACTATTATTGAAATTGTCTCTCCATTGAACAATAACTCTATTCAAGGTGCTGTCGAAAGTAGAACTTTGACTAGAATTATCACCTCCAGAAAATGCCGTGGCAGTTCCATTAAAATTTATTGTATTACCACTAACAGTGCCAACAATAGCTTTTCCTGTTGAAGAAAGAAAAGGAATAACAACTTTATTAGAATTAGAGTCGAAACAAATTGTTTTTCCTTCGTTCATTTCAGTGTTTGCATTATTAAAAACTGTTGCGCTGTTAGGAAAAGATATAGCCGTGCCAGAAACAGTTCCCACAATTGCTGTTCCATGATTATTACTATTGTCCCTATAAGCAATTACTACTTTGTTAGAATTTGAGTCAAAAGTTGCATTTACATATGAAACATCAGTGTTTGAAAAATTAGTAACTGAACCAAAACTGATAGTATCATTAGAAGAATCTACTGTTCCAACAACTGCGCTGCCATAATAATTATTACTATTGTCTTTTCTTCTAAAAGCTATAACCATCTTATTGCTGTTGGAATCAAAAACAATGTCTCCAGACATATAATCATCTGAACCAGATGTAAATGTTCCTACTGCCCCAAAACCACCAAGAGATGTTCCTGAAACAGAACTAACTCGTGCATCTCCCGCATAGCTATTTCCTGCGCTTGCATATATTGCAACTATTCTTTGGGCATTTGCATCAAACCCTATATTGTTATAACTAGTAGAAATAGCATTGTAAGAAACAGCCGATCCAAAAGTAATTGCGTTAGTAGAAGCATTTATGTTTGAAACTATTGCGTTTCCATACCCTGTTCCTGCATTTTGAAAAGCATAAACCACCTTGTTACTAGTACTTGTAAAAACGCCTTTCAAATCGGTTGCTGGAATACCTCCTGTGAACTCAGTAGCTGTTCCTACTGTTGCACCACCTGTTGCCTGTGCCGTAGCAACCCCACCTTGAGGATTGACTTTCCCCGTAGCTGTATTGGCTATGGCCTCAGATGTTATGCCTATGAAATCTGATGCGTTAGTAGACTCAGCTGCATATACTACTGCTCCACCATAGGCAGTGTTGTTTTCAGCATAAGATATAAACACTCTTTTGTGCGAACTATCATAAACATTTATAAGATTACCAGTTTGAGAACTTCTAAAAGTTGTAGGTGATCCGAAAGTTAGAGTTGTTCCTGACACCGTAGCGGGAATAACAACTCCATCTTGTTTAGAGTAAGACACTACAAGTTTTTTAGCATCGATGTCATATGTTGAACCTAACTCATAAGTTGTACTAGTATAAAATACATTTTCAGTGCCGAAAGTAAGTGTACTACCACTAAGTGTAGCGGCAATTGATGATGCATAATTATTGTTATAGCTATTAACAGTAGTTAAAAACACAGTGTTGCTTGCGTTGTCAGAAGATAAAGTAGTGTATTTACCGCTGGCTGTCGTAGAACTATTTAAAGTTATTATTGTTGGAGTTCCAGCAGTTACAGTAGTTCCACTCGTTGTTGGCACTTGATAATAAATGTTTTGTGGTACAGCGTTGCTATTGTAAACCATAACATATGAACTAGTAGTGGTGTTATAAGTGATAGATAGGTACGAGGTATCATTACTATCAAGTGATGCTTCGCTACCAAAACTAATAGAGGTGCCTGAAATTGTTCCGACCACACCCGTAGGACGGCCTGAACTAGCATTATCTTTATAAATTACAAGAAACACGCCTTGGTCTGGGTTAAAAACTACTTCTGTAGCTTCAGTGCTTCCAGCGTTGTAGGTGCCAACAGCAGTATCAATGGTGATAGTATTTCCACTGACAGTTCCCACCCTAGATTTGCCGTGAGAACCTGAACTAACATCTTGATAAAACACTGCTATTTTATCATTAACCGTGTCATATCCAATAGCTTGCGGAATAACAAAGCTACTTACCCAAAGAACAGGAGCTCCAAAAGTTATGCTGTTATTAGAAGGATCTACATCTCCTACAATAGCATAGCCGTAATCAGAAGTTGATCTATATGCAATTACGACTTTTTGTTGGTCTGGATCATAAACAGCTCTCATATTGTAAGCGACAGCCGTTCCACTCCACGTTTGTGTAGTACCTACTGCTTCACTTGAAATTCCAACAGCCTCTACTTTACCGTCTGTTTTAAGAGCTACCGTTTGACCATTTGCTAAAGTCCCACTAGCTACAGTACTAAATTCTTTGGCACCGCCACCTGAAGGTAATAATTCGGATAAATTTGTCACGAGTTAAACTCCAAATTAATGCTTGTTGAAGACAATGCCTTACCTATTCTAACAGCAGGGGATGTGGATGTTGTGCTGATCGTTCCGTCACCTTGAACATAATAAACGCTGTTTGGCGTTAACGTAGGTAAACTAGCGTTTGTAGCTATTCCACCTTTAATCGTTACAGAACCTGTGGCAGTGTCCGATATTGATGCATCGGTTATTCCGATGAAGTTTGATACGTTAGTTTGATTTGGAGGGTTCCCTAAATAATATCTTCCATTTTCAGTTGTTCCTCTGTAGGTTATTATATTTTGTTTGGTAGATGAAATAATACTCATTCCAACACTTTCGTTTCCATTTGGAACTTCAGTACCGATATGCTGAGAGCTATAAGTTGCCGTAGTTCCTGAAACAGTCCACCAAATCATGTAAGTAACACTAGAAGCTCCTGACATTGCAACTGCACTAAGTTTATTATCAACAGATGAAAATTCTACCACGGGATAGTTATAAAAATAATATCCCGAATTTTGTGGCGTTCCCATAGTAACAGATCCTGAACTTCCATTGTGAGAAGGAGTTAACAAACATTGCCGACCACCTTGATCAGCACTGAAAGCTTGAAGTGTCCAAACTTGGTTAGAAACCGTGTCAGTAACTGCTGCAAATTTTTTAAAACTATTAGCAGTGTCATAGGTTTGTCTAGTCCCTCCCCAAGTGACTGTGTTTCCACTAACTCTTCCTACCATCACAGATGCATAATAATTATTGTTAACGTAAGGCCATGTTACCGTAATTGTATCACTGTGTGGATCATAAGCAGACCCCATTCCACCCAAACCTGCACCGCCAGTTGAAAAAATTGAGTAACCGCTAAAACTTATGCTCGTGCCTGATACGGCACCAACTCTTGTTTCTCCATAGCCTGAACTAGAGGCACCATAGTTTATCACAACTTTGGAGTTTTTGCTGTCATAAGCCAAAGCAATGCCATTAACATATGCACCACTGTAACCAAAATCAGTTTGTGATCCGGTAGTAATAGTATTTGTTGAAGGGTTTACTTCTACAACTACGCAATTACCTGGACCAGTAGTTCCACTAACTCTACGCTTATAAGCAACTACAGATTTTTGAGCACTGGGGTCATAAACAGTGCATACTCGATCACATTCAGCACCCGAACTACTAATTAATTTTTCAGTACCAGGATTAGTTAATCCAGTACTGGTTGGGGTATACGCAACAGCCCACAGCCCGTAAGTTGAACCTTGTTTGCCATAGAATATAATAACTCTGTCTGCGTTAACATCATAAACAGAAGCAGATTTATTTCCGTAATCATCGCTGGAATTTCCTGCTTGAAGAGACACAGTGGTAAATGTGGCAGGACTTGTTGCTGAAGAACTTGCTGTAGCAATTGGCTCAACCGTACCATCAGTTTTTAATGCTACCGTTTGACCACTCGTTAAAGCTCCGTCAGCAACAAAATCGACATTCTTGCCACCAGACCCTGCGGGTAAAAGATCAGATAAAGTACTCATGTCAAATCCCTTATGTTAAGAGTAGTGGCACTAATTGCTTGCCCTGCAAATATACTCGTGACAGTTGTTCCTAAAGTGCCATCACTTTGAACGTAATATTTACTGCCAATAACCAATGAGGTCTGTTGAGAGTTTATCCCACCCAACATATCCACGTTGCCTGTCGCAGTGTCTGATATAGCTTGACCTGTTATGCCTATGAAATTTGCAGAATTAGTTCCTACGCTTTGATAAACCACACCGTCAGCGTGATTACTGGCCCCATAGAAAGTTGTAACTAATTTATTTTGACTCGTGTAAGCACTTAAAGAAAAATAATAAATAGCATTGGACCCAACATTGACATGGGTGGTGTTACCAAAAGTAACATCTGTTCCAGAAATAGTAGCAGGTCTAAATGTAAGTTCATTAGTTCTTGCTGCATTTCCAAAAACAATTACACATTGTTGTGCATGGGGATCATAAACAACATTTCCGTCATCTGCAGCACTTCCAAAATTTGCATTTTCTTCTGTTCCAAAACTCATTGCACTCCCAGAGTTTGTACCTACAATCGCTTTATATGCTGTGCTACCGTCTAAATAAGTAATTAATGTTTTATTTTTAGTTTTGTCATATGCGGCAGTTATATAATCTGTTCTTTGGGTGTTGAATTGAACTTCTGATCCTAAAGTTATATTGTTACCACTAATGTTTAAAGGTGTAGAAGCTGCTGAAGTAGTTTCTTGATTGTAAAAAACTACGAAATTTCCTTGGTCTTCTGAATAAACAAGACCATAAGAGTTACCATTGCCAGCTAAAAATCTTCTACTGCTCCCTGGAAAAGTTATGTTATTTCCACTAATCGTCCCAAGAATTGCACTGCCACCAGTTCCGCTAGAATATTCTGTAAATACTACACAAACTTTACCACCACCTGCTATAGCTTTTGAGTAGTTTGTATTTGTACTATTATAAACAGCCGCAGTTCCCCATGTAATTCCACTGGTAGAAACAGTTCCTGCAATTGCAGTTCCATATTCTGAGTTATTAGTGTCTTTAAAAAATACTACTATTCTTTGAGATGTTTCATCGTAACAAATCGCTTGTTGATTAGTGCTAGTGCTAATGGTCGGTATTGCTGTTTCTGAACCAAGTGTCATGCCAAAAGCAGAAACTTGCCCTAGTTTGTAATATAAAGTACCGCTAAGACTATATACTATTACCATTCTGTCTGCATTGGTTGCATAGGCAGAAACTGGAGTTGGTCCAACGACTGCAACCGTAGTAATATCAATTGCACTTCCTGCTTGTGTTGTAGTAGTTAATACTGCCTCAACCTTACCGTCAGTTCTTAACGCTACTGGTTTACCATTAGTGAGCGTACCAGAAGCTACAAAGCTCCCTACATTCTGACCACCGCCAGAGGGTAATAGCTCTGACAGATTGCTCATTAGACACTCCAACCAATCGTTGCATCCATATACGTCATAGTAATTTGTGCAAAGTTTTTGTCAAAAGTTAATGGCGTAGCCGAACTAGCAATATTCGCACCATTTCCGTTTACTGTAAAATTAGTCGTTGCTGCAGCTCCTGTTCCGTCTTTTATAATTACAAAGTCACCTGCACTTGGTCCACTTGGAAGCGTAATAGTAATTGAACCTGCACTTGCTACAAGAAATTGATCAGAAGTTGCGGTGGTGTTTGTTCCAACCAATTGAGGAATGGCAGCTTCAGCAGCTGATGTCCAAGTTGTACCGTTTGACTTTAAGACGTTCCCATTGGTTCCTGGAGCTACAACTTGAGGTGCATTGGTGCCATTTCCAAGTATCACGTTATTAAGTGTTAGATCAGCACTTTTGATTACTTTTCCTGTTGTGCCGTTCATAGCAACTAACGCATTATCAACAGAAGTTGAAGGACCAGTAACATCGCCTGCAGATCCTGAACTTGTAGCTAATGTTCCTAAATTCCCAGAGCTGTCTTTATAAAACAGTTTTCCATCATTTGTATTTAGGGCTAATTCACCATCTTGTAGATCACTTGGATTTGGTGTGGCAGAAGCAGTTGAACTACGATAAAGTTGTATTGGTGTAAAACCTGATTGTGGCATTAGAATGTACCTCCTGAAATTCCTGACGTTGCTGTAACACTTGTAAATGCCCCTGTGTTAGCAGTTGTGGCCCCTATGGGTGTGTTGTTGATCGATCCCCCCACAATCGTAGGAGCAATTGGAGAAGCTAGTTTAGCAGTAGTTACAATGCCATCTGCCAACTGATCTGAAGTTAATGGTATGTCGGTGGGTGAATTACCAATATATGGATTTGACATTATGTTATCTCCAGAACTGATAGAACAGCATCGACTGAACTTGCTGCACTTGAATTAACTTTAATTGAATCCCCAGTAATCATCACTATCTTTTGATTTCCCCCGATTGGAACTAACGCACCGCCTACAGGCACAGGTGCATCTTTAACAATGTATGTATCATTTGCCCCATCATTTAATGTAACATCAATATTAACAGTGGATGCGCTAGTATTTGATATTGTCAGTCCAATAACAGTGGTCTGAGTAGAAGAACCCACAACGTAAGACCCAACAGCCGTAAGTGCTGTTCCTATGGACCTCGATAGCTTCCTCGTAAATGTATTAGCCATGTTCTCTCCTTAACCTAATGCTATCGCTAAAGCAATTACATCGTCTGTTGTTACTCCTGCTGTGGGTGCCTGTGACACCCATGTTGTACCATTGCTCGTTAATACATTACCATTTGCACCTGAACTTGTCAGCCCTGTGCCACCATTAGCCGCAATTAAAGTTCCTGCAACAGTTATATCACCTGTTGTTAAAGTGTTGGGTGTAAGACCTGTTGTGCCTCCACTGAAACCTGTGACTGCCGCAGTAACAGCACTATTCCAAACAAATGCACTACCATTCCACTTTAAAAATGTGTCAGTCACAGTCGGAGCTACTAGAAAATCAGTTGTTCCAGATGCCGTATTATATACAATTCTATTTGCTCCACCGCCAGCTACATTAGTTGCACTAGCCGCAGTGCCTGAAATGTCGATGCCCCAAGTTCCAGTTGCCCCAGTGCCGTTTGTTTGAGGAGCACCGACATCACTGGCAGTCAATGTCACGGCACCAACTTGACCGTTAACAGAAGTTACTGTGTTACTTTGATCTAATTTTTGCCAAACTGAAGTGCTACTATAAACAGCCCAATCACCAACTTGCCAATCTGTAACACCGTCAAGGTTAGTAGTTCCCGCAACACTAACGATGTAATAATGACCCTGCGTACCTACTCCAGAAGCTAATGAAGGAGTATTAGTAGATGCATTCCATGTGCCTTGATAATCTAAACCTGTTTGAAAACTAGCTGTAGTAACTCCTGTTATCACACCTTTAGCATCAACTGTTATTACTGGTATTAAATTTGATGATCCGTATGTTCCTGCACTAGCTCCAGAGTTTGGTAAATCCGCATTTACTAATGCTCTAAATGCTGTAGGTGCATTAGGGCCAGAAGCAGGTCCACCATAAAACACATTAGCAGGTTGATCAGTTTGTATTAATGCTGATCCCCATGTGTAGGCACCTGTTCCACCAGAAATTAAAACTTGACCTGCTAAACCTGCTGGACCTAATGCAATATCAGACCCACCACCGTAAGCAATAGCTCCAGGACTTGAAGTGTTACTTCGGCCTGTTCCACCACTATTTATTGGCAAAACACCGTTTATCTCATCACTGTCTGATAAATCTACTGGAGGATGTTGATGATCTCCTCTTGCTAATTCGTTAGACGTTCCGGCAGATCCTCCTGATGTTCCAACTAAAGGTACATTGTCCTCAAAATCTGCTGTTAAAGTCACATTGCCACTTAAATTACCACCGCCTTCTAAACCATTGCCTGCAATAATTTGCGTGCTAGTAGGAACGTAACCTGTTATCGTAGCTGTAACCGAAGTTATAGCTGTAACTCTTCCTGTTGAGTCTACAGTCATAACAGGTATTTGAGTAGAACTTCCGTAAGTTCCTGCCGTTGCACCAGAAGTTGCGAGTTGAGCTGTTCCTACCCCACCATTTGCAATGCTCAAAGTTACATCTGATGAAAGAGGGCCACCGCCTGTCATTCCAGTACCAGCTATAACTTGTCGAGTTGTGGGCACTCCAGAAACTTGAAGCAGATCGCCAGCTCTAACTTGATAACTGACACCTTGATAAGTGAACAAGAGCAATCCGTCAGGAGATGCCACTGGCGCAGTAGGCAGTTGGGTAACCCTGCTAGGTATTAAATTACTTGGAACGTCTGACATTAATCCATCTCCAAATACTTATTACTATCTTCTGTAGTAATAAACTCATCACCAGCTTCTTGTATCACTCCGGCAGGATGAGTGTCTATATTAGTGTCAGGACGATTAAAAGGTAAAACGATCTGATCAGGTCTTCTGGGAGGAAGAAGATACGGATCATACTCGTCTTTGTCTGCTTCACAAACCATCAGTCCTGGAAAATTAGGATCAGGATGTAAATCAGCCAAAAAGAATTTGCGAGAACATCTGGCGCAAATACCTATACCAAAAGTTGGTTGTCCTTGGGGATCTAAATAAACACTCATGCCGTGTAAACTCCAATTCCAGGATTTATTTGTATTGGAGAACCATCATTGTCACCATCCCAAGCTCTTTGCACACTTCTCTCTGCTCTTGCTTCTAACAAAGGCAAAAGCTGCATATCAGCTGATGGCGTTTCTAAACAAACTCTTGCTGCAAGACCATTTATTATAGCCTCCAACCATCTATCAGGTATTTCTATTTCTTGTTGCAAATTGTCAGTGTCCATGATTTGACGATGACGCCACAATGAAATGACATATTTTTCTGAAGCAATATTTGGAGCTGGCCACAAATTAACAACAGGTTGAGGCAAATTTCTTTGGTAGTAAAAACTTGTAGGTCTTCCAGAAAATGTCAAATTGCTTTGATTCACATAATTGTCTCTGCTCAAAATTCCCATGGGTATAGCTTGAGGCATGTTTCCTAAAGTTATAGAAGTAGTAGAAATATTAGAGACACCGTCTGTTGGTATTATTCTAAAATATTGTTTTGCCAGTGCTCCAGTTATTTCATCCCAAGTTATATTACCTGCTACTGCAGTAGAACCTGTAGAAAGATTAGTGCTTGTAGAAGTTCCGACTGTTGTCCAAGTCACGTTGTCTGTGCTAGTTTGAAAAGTCACAGGAATAGCTGTTGCTGACCATTTTATTCCTATAAAATTAACTATCGTTGGCGTAGTGAAATTTACTAAATAAGAAGTGTTAGTAGAAGTCACAGTTCCACTTAATTCTTGTAATGTGTTCAAGTTTATATTCAAAACATCTATGGTGCCAACAGGCAAAGTTACTATTTGATTGTTTTCATACATAGGCAAAAGCTGTTGTTGTATGCACCAACTTGGTGTTTTTATATTAGCTAATTCATCTAAGAAAAAAGAAAGAGAGTCTAAAGCATAACTTTGCATCTCTGAAGTTATAGCTTGTGCAGGCAGTCTGCAACGCCTGAAAGCATGATCTACAACTTTTAAGGCGTTAAAAGTTTTTGCAGCAATGTTGCCTGAATAAGCCATATCAACCTCATTTTATTAAAGATCGGTAGCTGTTTCAGCTTAACCCCAGCCCTTTGACATTTTGAAAATACTGTCACCTTCCATGGGTTTGAAACCACCTATGCCACTTACTGAACCTCCTTTGGCTTTTTTATCCATAGTTCCTACAGAAGAATAAGCTCGACGACCCATAGATTTTTCCATGCCTTTGCTTTCATCTCTTCTAGATTTCATAGACTGAGACTTTTTGCCATTTCGAGACCCCATGGACTCGTCTAATTTATCATTATATCCTTGTGCCATTTTTTGCTCCTATTTCATTTTAGAAAAAGTTTTAGCAAGACGTGCTCGCTGTTGAGTTTTAGAAGAAGGTTTTGGCCCACCTGCTTTTGCTGGCTGACCGCTTGCAACTTTATTTAATGCGCCTTTGGGAATAGTTTCTCCTTTAGCTACATCCATATAACCTCGCAAAGCTCCTGGTTTTTTGACAGCACCTTGGATCCAATCTTTTTTAGAACCGCCTTTTGCATAAAAACCTTTTTTCACTTCTTTTTCAGCTTCGCCTCGCAACCTTGTCATTTCATCACGAGCATTTCTTTCTCTTGATGATACGCGCCTCATTTGTTGAGACTTGTCTCTGCGTTCTTGTGAATCATTAGACCTGCGTGATCTAACTCTTTTAAGTTCATCAGCCGCATCATCTTGAACGCCTATGACCCTAGCTTCTTCATCACGGATATTTCTCATTCCACCACGACTCATCTTTTTAGGGCTGGCTGAACCGCCTTTGGAATATTTTTGAAAACCAAAACTTTCGGGAAAATCAAAATCTTTTGTCATGTTTGATCTCCTGGAATCGCTTCTGCATAAACTTTTATTCCATATAGAATAATAGTATAAGTGTCGCCAGCAGAAGCATTCCTAGTGCTAAAAGCTACATTTCCTGCTTCACCAGTTCCCAGAGCACCTACTCCATTGTACGGAATAGAAGGATCATAGCCAATGTCATATAATTGACCTTGAGGTATTGTCATTGCCAACGCATCATTAGCTGGTGTTGGATCTCCAACCCAATATATGTCCACGCCCATGTCTTCGGTTTGAGCATATATTTTTGAAATTTTTACACCAATACAGGTTAAACCGTGAGAATTAGGATTTAAACTTGACACATTAACTTTGGTTACTTTTGCTTCCCCAGATCCATCAGAAATATTAGTAAATTTGGCAATATATAACCGCTCACCATCTTGAAGAACTTGAGTTGTGACTGCATCAGCCATAATTCACCTCCCTTTAAGAGAGATTGTTGTTTTGAATATACATTACCGTGAGTGAAGCAACACCTGTTGTACCGTCACCAGTAGCACCAGTGAAGTCTGCTAAAACTTCTAGATCGGCTGTACCTACATTAGTAGCTTCTGTATCAAGCGTTCCATGCGTTGTGCCAAGAGCTTTTGTGTTGACTGCATCCAAAAAAGCATTTGGATCTGCTGCTGTACCGACAGAAATAGTAGCTGCCCCACTGTCATCACCAATAGTTGTGACGTTTACAATAACATCTACTATTTGTGATTTTGCTGGGACAATTGCAACTCTTTGGTTAAGTTGGCTTGCACCAGTGATGTTTGGCATCATTGACTGTGCCATTACTACAGAACCCACATTAGCTACATTTACACCAATGTCTGTTCCTGTAGTTGCTTGTATTCCTCCGGCTTTAACCGGACCAGAAAAAGTAGTTGTACCCATTTTATTTCCTCACATGCGAGTTGTATGTGCCTGTCTGCATGTAGTCAGCTGGAGAGCTGTCAGACACAAAGTTAATCTCCAAAAACAGTTTCTCATCCCCCAATGTCCAGAGGAGGAATTCATCGAAGGATGAGATCTGCCGCAACTTATACTCCAGGAGTTCCGAACACAGCCCGAGGGTCTGTCCAACCTACAGTATATCTTTCAGTAGCTTTGTAACGCATGGAGTCCGTTGCAAAGTCACCTTCCATAGACTTCTCTAACCCTCTACGCATTAGAAGTTTTAATCCTTCTGGCGCATCAGTTTGTATCCACCAAGCAGTGTTAGAGGTAATTCTGGAAAGGTTAGCTTGACCATCGCCTAACAAACCCATTGATTTAACAGGGTTGATGTCGTTGTCAGCTGTTCCAGTTCTCAACACAGACTTGAGCAGTGTTTCAGCTTGGAAAACATTTGCTGGGCCTGTAACGATTTGAGTTGGAGTTAATCTTATTCTCTTGCCGTTGTTGTCAACAGCGTTTCGAATTTGAATCAACATCTGTTCAAGAGACGTTTGAGACAATGCAGCTGCATTAGTCAGAATGTTACTAAAAGTACCGTTAACAATCGGATGGTTGTTTGCACTCAAAGCAACGCCATCACCGCCTGTATATGAAGCGTTGAAAGCTCTGTTCATGATGTTAGCTGTTAAAGTCTCTTTTGTTTCAATCAATGATTGAGCAAGATGCTTAGCATAAGTTTGACCGATACGAATATGATCGCCATCTTCAACCAAGACTTTGGTAAGCGCAAACGCTAAACCATAGACATGGTATAGATACCTTTGGACAAACAAAATACCACCGGATTGGTAAGTAACAGCCATGCCGTCAGGCAATTCAGGTGCTGCCCCAAAACCATAAAGAACTGGTTCTTCATGATAGTTTCTTGGGATACCTTGCTGCTCGCGGAAAACATCTTTCCACTCATCAGCTCGCTGTTCATAGACTCCGTCAAAAACTTCGTTGAGGATCGGCTCAACGACTGAGCGGAAATCGGTACTACGCATTGGAGTAGCCATAGTTCAATCCTCCCTAACTTATCGTGTTAACTGCAGCATTATACTGCATTTCGTTTATACGAACCGTAACATCGACGTAAGCATCTGTCAAAGCATTATCAGCACCACCAGCAACTCCGGTGATTTGAAACTGCCCTGATGTCGCTTGAAGCACGCCCAATGAAGTAGATGAAAGACCAACTTGAGTTGATCCACCTGGAGACGCTACTGTCCAATCAGCCTGTTTTCCAACAGAAGCTTGAATCGTAGTTCCAGAAGATGGGTTCGTGTACATGACGTCGTAAAGGATTGCAGGGTCATCATAAACCCAAGCAATTATTTCGGTTCCTGCAGCATTGGCTGGCCAAAAAGGTGAAAGTGAAGGACGGCCAGTAGAATCATTATACTGACATCCTGCAAAAATACCTAGTAGATTTATTCCACCAGTTGTGCCTGATCGAGTGCCGTCGCTTGTGCCTAATTGAATAACACCAGCATCGACTAATTTGACTGGATCGCCTTGAAATACGTTTTGAGCGTATCCAGAAGCAATCACGTAGGCTTTCGCCGTGATTCGACCACTATTGTGGTAGGATGGACGGAAGCCAAATGGTGCACTTGTCGCTGACATAAGTAGCTCCTTTGGTTAATAGATTGTTGCACGTCAGACAAGATCGAATTGACCCTGTCTTTCTTCTCCCAACCCCCTATTACCATCACCCATACTTACACTACTGCCTGATGCTCTTGCTTGCTCTTCTAAAAATTCTGCTGTTTCTGTCAACTTACCTTCTTCACGGTTTGGCGCATCGTGATGCGCTTCCATCATGAATTTTTCGTAAAGTGACATTGGCAGTTTAAAAGCCAGCATCTCATTAACCCCTATGAAACCTTGCCATTCACCAGTTTTGATAGAAGCATATTCCCAACCAGGAACTTCTTCAGGTTTAACTGGTTCATATCCCAACCGGATACGTTGCTGTATAGAATCACGAGGATTAGTCGTAGTTAGCCAACACATGTGCCAGCCAGGAATATCTGGTAAGTCCGGAAGACTGGACTGAAATAAATTTTGACGGAACATTTCTACCCGCTCGTCCTCAGTGACTCCCCGATTTTCTGTGGTATTACGATCTACCATCGCACGGTTAGCACGGCCTTCGTCTGCAGATTTCGTTTTTCGTTCGTCTTTCACAATTCGCTCCTTTCAGCGATTAAGTTCATTATGTTTTTAAACATCAAAAAAAGCAAGTTAAAAGTTTTATGCGTTCTCTTTGTCGTATTCAGCATACCTTTTCACGTATTTCATACGCAAAACAGGATCATCCCAAACACCTGCGTCTATCAACGCCTGTTTTCTTTCGGGACTGATGTAAACTTCTTTTCTAGTAGAGGCAGGAGCATGCTCTTTGCCTGAACCAACTGCTGGGCCACCTCTAGCTTTGCGAACAGCTTTCTTCGGAGCAACTTCTTCATCAAATCTCTCTGGGATTCTTCTTGCTGCCCGAACTCTCAACTCGTCCCAATACTCTTCAGACCTTGGGTTGAATCCTTCGCGAGTCAATGCTTGGTCAATTGCCATCACAATAGCCGAATCTTCATCTCTACCTTGAGAATCATACCAAGTATTTTCATCCATGAATTGTTTGGCGTGATACATTGTTTGCTCATCAACTGTAGTGGATTGTTCTGCTTGGCTGGCAGTGTGCTGTTTTTGTTGACTCAATTGTTGCATTTTGGCTAAAGCTACATCACGGTATTTCATAGCTTTAGACACGTCTGCCCCATTGCCGTCTTCAACTGCTTTGGCTATAACACGATCTGCCATCTCAGCTTCTTTTTGAGCTTGCGCGATACGTTGATCAAAATTAGAAACTTCAACTTGCGTAGACTTTTTCTCTTGCGCGGTCAAACGTCTTTCTAAATCATCATTCCTTGATCGAAGAAAATCTAATTCAGTTTTGTCCCTTTTCATTGCTGTTTCTCTGCGAGTTTTTCGTTCAGCTTTTTCTTTGCGTCTTCGCTCGCGGATCGCTTCTCGCTCATCGTCGACCTCATCAACAGTTTCTTCTTGTTGAATCGGTTCGTCCTCTTCTTCCTGTTCAGGCTGTTCTTCTACTACGACCAACTCTTCTTCAGGATTCTCTTCAACTTCTTCTTCGTCTAATTCTACCATAGTTTCTTCTACAGACATCTCTTATCTCCTTATCAGATAAATGCTTTGATTTTCAATGGGTCTCCGGTTATTTGACCAATGACATCTAAATCATTGAAAATAACAAACATAGCTTTTTCACCCATAGGTTTGTCGTCTAATGGAACTTCCCAACGATCACCGCCATACTTTGGCACGCGAACAAACTCGCCTTCATTGCACCATTGTCCTTCAGGCCAGCTTTCCATCGTATTCCTGTTTTTAAAGGCCAGAGGACCAACAGAAATAACTTTGCCAACCTGAGTGTTCCACTTTTCTGTATCTTTGGAATCAGTGGTTAAAATGATTCCTCCGGCAGTTTTACTTTTTGCTGTTCTTATTTGAACCAGAATGCGACTACCAAAAGGTTGTATCCCTGCATTAACTGCTGGAAACGCCTCTTTCAATGCATCCTTATAATCCTTTGTCACTATATTTCTCCTCATCCAGAAGTGTTAGAAGTACGTTGATAGCTTCTTCAAATCCAGCCACCATCCCAACGCGATACCCGTACTCAAAAACATCGCGTTCTTGGGGTCGTTTCAAAGCATCAAGCGCAAATGTTGCCTGACTCTCTTTAAGTTTGTTTAAAAGTTTTTCAGTTACCATTTAAAAACAGAACCACCTTTTGCTTTTTTAGCTGTTTTTGCAGCTTCTTTGAAAGCACTAGCTGTTGGTGCTCCTTCTTGTCCTTTCTTTCTCATTTTCAATTTCTTGCCAGTAGTAGGATCAATCACGCCTTCAGCGACTTTCTGTCGCTTTTTATGTATGTTATCATACAGGCCTGACACTAGACTTTTCCAGTTCTTTTATACTCTTGACGTTGTCCTTGATATGGTCCGCCCGCAGAATAACCTTTGGTTTTCATAGAACCGCCCATGCTCTTTTTGGTGGGTCTATTAAGAAGACCTTCTAACAATTTTTTCTCAGAGTCAGTCATAGCTCCACCAAAACTTTTTATAGTTTTGATAGCGTTACTAACAGACTGTCGTCTTTTTAAAGATGCTTCTCTTTCACCTTCGGATTTGGTGCCACCTTTTCTGTAACCTTTACTTTTCATCATCATTTTTCTCCTGATATAGATTGTCAAAAACACGATTAACATCCAAAGTGTAGTCCAAATCCGACTTGCTGTAGTGGATGTGTTGTGATGGACGAAACTCTGGTGCTCCTTCTCCCAGCTCAAACCACGCTGGATGCGTAACTCTAACCCTGTTGTTTGGCAAAGCTACTATATTTCCTGTCCATTTTCCGGCATCCAAAAGTTCTAAGACGTGAGACTGCTTGTGTTGAGCAGGATCGTCTCCTATTTCTGAATCAGTGTAATCGACAGTGAAGTAATATTTTGCTGGATAAAGTTCTCCATCAATCTTAGCTATCCAAGGACAAGGCGTGCATCTGTCTAATACATAAACACTATGTGTCCTAGAAGAACAATCCCATGGTTGCGCATCATGAGTTGCCATCGGAACAGGCCACTCATCAAATGGCGTGTCGCCAACTAACGCTGTTATAGGCATTCTTGCCCACATTGCACCGCCATGAACATTGGGATCGTTGTTGTCGTATGTTTCAGCTCCGGTAAAAATCATCTGAAAACTAAGACTCCTACAAGGAATTGTTGTAACTGCAATTGCCATAGCATGAATGAACTCTCCATGGAATTTTTCATGGTTGAAAGTGTAATCTTTTCTGACCCAACACTTGAAATGTGGGATATTACTTTGTAGATACGGCATTTTTCCTCAATTTTGAGCGTATTGCGTCCTTCCAGTCCCTACTTCCGGACACTCCGGCCACACTATAACAAATAAATTTGTGCTTTTCATCAATATTTTCACTATTTTTGACTTTTGCGCTAGCTTTTTGGGTTTCTATCGTGCTAGGTTTTGAAACCTGTCCTTTTCTTTTGAAATATTTTCTGTGATAATTCATGTTCAAGGATTCTGATCTATGCCAGTGCCAGTACTCACAGCAACTTTCTCTCCTGATTCGATTTCCATCTCAGCTAACTCTTTTGCTGTCATGTTGTCCGAAGCATTCATTCTTTCTCTTGCCGCAAGATCTTCTTCTTTTCTCTTGTTTTCGTTCATTTCACGAGTATTCAAACGATCTGTCTCAGACATTTGTCTTACGTTGTTTCTTTCTGTCTCAGCTAACTCTCTCAAACTCTGCAACTCTGTTCTTTGAACTCTATCAGCTTCTGATGCAGCAAGCTTGGCTTGTTCGATTTCAGCTGTTTGAGCTATTTTCAACTCTTGTATTCTAGAATTGGTTTCTAGCTTGATATTATTAAGTTGCAATTGAGCAGTGTCTTTTTCAGCTTTTTGTTGCAATTCACTTTGTTTCATTTGCGCACTCAGCTCTGCTATTTTCATAGCTTCATCTCCTGGAGACGCCATCTCTGGCTTGAATTGCTGTGCTGCTTGATTTATCTGCGCTAGCTCTTGACCAAATCCACCTAATTGCTCTTCTATAAACTTTTGAACACGAAGAATTATTTCTACTTCTTGCTCTGCGTCGTCTCCTATTATTTTTCTTCTTTGAGCTTGGTCTATTGCTTGATGTGATTCGGCTAAATAATAATTCAACAAATGGTCTCTCAAATGCATGGCCATCGGATAAAGGAAAACAGGAGTGATAGTTGGATTCGAACCAAACAAAGGCGATTTCAAAAACGGCAAATGAACTTCCATGTGCGCTAAATGATCTTGATAAGGTAAAACGTAAACGCCTTGTCCCATTGCTGCAGCAACATTTTCACTTACAGGATCTCTGTCTTCTGATCCTGGCATCGGGTTCAAAACTTCTGATCCTGGAACTTTCAAAGTGCGTAAGAACATCTCTTCTACAGCTCTTTGATCGTACATTTGAGGCATTAATGCAGCTCTTTGCATAATAGCTTGAATTTGAGCGAACCTTTGCGCCTCACTGAATATTGCAGGATTGCTTATCGGAACAACATCTGAAGGTCCATCAAAATCATCTGCGCTAATCGAAAGTCCTGCGTCGATCGCGTCTAATCCTTCTTGCGTGTAATATGCGCTGTTAATCCTATGGAGGATGTTGAAACTTCTCGCCATCGCCGAATGCAAACGCGAATGAATAGAACTAAACACAACCATGCCTTGCTCGATGATCGCCATCGTCGTGCCAACAGGAGCATTAGGGTTCTGGTCACTAAATTTCTCAAAAGAAGTTTGAACAACACCTTTTCCGGCGTCAACTAAAAATCCTAACAATTGAAATAATGTTGGGCTTGGTCCAGCGAACGGCAAAGGCATAGCTAACTTGCGAACATCGTCCACCAGTGCGCCACCTTCCATCTCAACAATCTCAGTTGGTTGAACATTTAGCGTTTGGCCGTTTGGTCCACCCTTCAACTTCAAAAGAGTTGGAACATTTTGAATGTAAGCTGAATCTAATAAAGCTCGCAATGCTCCGGTTGCTGCACCACTCAGTCCTCCGATCATGTGCGTCAAACCAATTGGATAAGCTCCGCGCCAAGGCACAAAAGGAAACTCAACCATCCAATCTAGTTCGTTCATTTGTTGATCGTCTTCCTCCCAGTTGCGATACAATGACAGTGGCTTGTCAGAAGACTTGTCAATGGAAAGAATGTAAGGAGCCAGACCGTATTCATCTTCCATTTCTAAATATGTATAGATTTCGTAAATCGTTCTTAAACCGTCTTCGTTGTAAGATGTGTTTTGTTTGCCCTCAATTTTTTCGTTTGCTTGTTCTGCTTTTGAAAATTCTGGCTGGTTTGGACTTCCTAAATCTACGTCAGCGTACATTCCAGCTTCAACTCGTTTTTGATATTCCATGTGCGTGATGTATTGTACGTGCGTCTTGCGTTCTGCAGTATAAAAGTTTGTGGCAGAAAAAGGAAGATAAACATCGTCAATCGGTACGAACTCAGATGTTGGCCTGTTGTGCTGTGGGCTCCACATATACTTCATGTATTGACCGCCACCCAAAGGTAATTGCGTAGACAACTGCTCTAACTCAGAACGAAACTCTACCATCTGTTCTGTGGCTTGCCAGTTCATAAACTCTGTTTTGCGTTGCGCTTTTTCTACCTTGACCTTGTCTGTTTCACCTATGATCTTGGATTTCACAGGCCCATTTGGAGGGAATATCTCTTTGATGAACCTAGCTGAAAAGTCTACACAAGCTTCAACTAACATCGGATGCACCACTTTGTTTGCTCCGGCAAATTGTGCTCCACCTGGAGCGTCATCACCCAAGCCTGTTCTGCGCAATCCCTCTTCATATTGTTTGTCTCTTTTTTGCCTAGCTTCTTTGTCACGTCCTATCTTTGTCAACAAATCACTAATACAAATTCTCAATTTGCTGCGATCAACTTCTTCTACAATGTTGGCAAAATGCTCTGAACCTTCTTTGACAGAAATAGACTCTAGCTTTATAACTGCACCGCCATCTGCTGTGTCTTCAACTTCTAGCTCTTCCTCCGGCATTTCAACTATAGTCATTTCTTCTTCTGTTATTTGTACGTCTGCCATGTTAATCTCCAAGCACGTCTGCTATTAATGCATCAATGTCTACTGAACCGCCTTCAGCGAAGTTCCTGTCTTGCCAACTACCAAACATCCTTATCAATTCAAATGTTTTGATAAATCTTCCGTCTCCATAACCTCCATTTTCTCTTGCCCAGTCATCGAACTCTTCAAAGACTGCTCTTGGTGCTTTTCCTGTCGGACCATCTAATAATGTTTCTGACATTTGTGTCAAATTATTTGTGTCTACAATTCCTAAATGATCTAAATCTCCGGAAGTTACATCTGTCAAATTGTCTCCAAATTTTTTGGACAAGTTGTTCAAATAAGCCATTGTGCTGTTAGCAATCTTCTCAGCGTAATCAGGGTCTCTTTCATTGTATTGAACAGATTGTTTGCTGCCTAGTGAGTTGCCAACAGGCTTTATTTCATCTATGGAAAACTCTTGTTGAAAACGGCCTGCGGGGTCGTTTGCCAATTCTATTTTGTATTCGTTTACAGAAGTCCAATCTTCTATAAAATCTTGTTGGGCTAAATTTGCAGCTTCGTCATCAGCTGTTCCATTAGTTCCATACCAATCTTCCATGTATTCTTCTAAATCTCTATACAGGTCTTCTTCTGTCCCGATTTCTTCAGGGTCAAAAGCTCTATTGTCTTTCAAAAAGACTTGAACATGAGGTCTTCCTTCTGCGTCTAACAAAACGTCTAATTTAGACATCCTGTTTTCTGGAGCGTAATAAGCTGCAGTGTTCGGAGACTGTGTGCACCAACCTCCTGCAGCACCAATGAATGTGCAAACTTGCCCGTCCTCTGATTTTGAACTTGGCAACTCTACCCACTTGCCACCTTTTTGATCTACAAAATCTATTTCAAAATAATCATCTTGGAAAACACTTTTGTTTTGTAGGGTTCTCATCATCCCTTCTTTTTGAACTCTTGCTGCTTCTTTTGCTCTCCATTCGTTTATTTTGTGAACTTTCCTTATCATCGCTGGCACGCTCATTTGTTCTACTTTTTCAGCATTAATGCGCAAGTCAACAGGCAAATTAGAATCTGGGTCCATGGCGTTTCTCATCTCATCCATCAAATGATCAAAACGCAAATTTCGACTGGTGTATCTGTTTGCATTCGACTGTGGCGAGAAAACTTTAGTTTCAGGAGGAACTTTAGACAACCAAGGATATTTTTCTAAAGTTTCTTCAACTTTTTTGTTCACAACTTCATCAGGGAGTTTGCCGTCTACTCTATCTATGTCTTCAAAAAAGAACTCATCTGCTAGCTTGTCTCTTCGCAAGTCAGCATACCTTTTAGGGTCTAATAATTCTCCTGCTGTTTCAATTCTTATTTCTCTGTCGCTGACGTCTTCCCACGTAAGACCTTCACGCGATTCTCCATATCTTTTGAATTTTGTATTGCTGTCGTATCTGGGCGAAGAGTAATTGGCTAAAGGATCCGGCAGCCCAAATCTTTCTGCTCCATCAAAATGCAATATGTTTTCGGCGTCTGCTTGTATTCTCACAGGATCTTCTGGCGTGCCCATTTCACTTTTAGCATACTTTTGTAGTTTTTTGATTATTGATCTTTCAGCTTTGTATATAGGTTCGTTGAGTTGACTCGCGTCTGGTGGACCACGGTAAAGGTCTGTGAACAATTCTTCGTTTTCAATCCAATTGCCACCTTTGTCTTTCACTGCGTCCATGCGTACGCCACTGGCTACCAACCGATCTTGCAATGGATCATATGCGCTCTCGTCCGGAACTTGCCGTGCTGCTTTTTGTATCGCTCTTTTGTTGAGTGCGTTGACTACTGCCTCAGATCCTTTTTGAACTACTGTTCCTGCCGCACCACCAATCACAGCTCCTAAACCTGCTCCTTGTAAACGACTGCCTTCTTCTGCCGTGCCTGCTCCAGCTATCGCGCCTTCTCCAGCTCCAACTAATGCTGCGGTTCCTAATGGCCCTAACTTCCTCGCGCCCATCGTTGCTAATCTGCCTATGTTCCCTGCAGCAAGAGCTGTAGATGATCCACCAGTGAATGGCGTCAAAGCTAATGCCCCAATTGTTGGTATGAATCCACCCGCAATTTCTCCTGCTAATGCTCCGTAAGGATTTTCTGTTGAATAAGTTTCGTTCTCTGCGCGTATCTGCTTAACAGCGTCTTCATAAGTTTCATCACCAAACTTAGAACGCACCAGACCTTCAAGCTCGTCTCCCCAACCTAAAAGAAGACCTTGGCCTAGTATGTTACGTGCTACGTCCGTCGCGCTAGCCATCCATCATGCTCTCTTTCAATGCAGCAATTTTAGCAGGATCGTACTCAACTAATCCACCCTCTGCTGCTTTCCACTTGACCTTGTTGGCCCAATATGCTGGAGAGGTCTGTCCTCTGGCTATGTTCTTTGCATGGCGGTCTTTGAATGCTTTGCGCTGTTTTGCATTCCTGTTTGTTTTTGCTCCTTGTTGACCGAACCGAATCATACGCTCTTGGCCGTTGTCATTGATCTTGACTACGTGAGACTTCTTAGGATGACTTGGCGTTGCTCTGGGTTTGTTGATTTGCAAACTTTCTTTCAAAGATGTGGAACCACCTTCTTTAAATCCTGGTCCTACCGTTCCAGTTTCATTTGACTCATCACCAAACCCAACAGGAGGATTGGTATATTTATTTCCTCCAGAAAAACCCATAGCATCATCTAATGCTTCAGGAAAACTCATGCCGTCGTACATCATGCTGTCAATAACTCTTGCTGCTTTCCATGCTGCCGCAGTTGGCGTGAATGGTGGCACATTTGAAAAAGCATCCACAGCATTGGCAACAGAAAAATTTCCTATATCTGCTGTTCCAACATTTGCCCTCATTGCATCTGCACCGCCCGTGCCATCCATGTTCAAAGATGAATCGCTATTGTTTAACAAATTTAAAACACTGTTAACTTGTTTGTCAGCATAACTGTTTCCTTCACCAGTAACCCCAAGAAGATCGTAAGCTCTTAACAGTTCTGAATAACCTCCAAGATCTTCTAACATAGACGCACCGCCCATGTTGTTGCTTGGGGCAAACACATTACGCAAAAATCTAGACATGTCATTGCCTGCCATGTCTTCATTCATACCACCGCTTGCACCACTGCCAATCAAATTAGTTTTGAAATCATTTCCTATTTCACCATACACGTCACTCAATGCACTCGGATTGGATATCTCCTCGTTAAAAATATAAGTTGGCCTAGACACGTCTGCATTATCACCAACATAGTTTCTGTCTTCTACATTAGTTAAAACTTTAGCAATGTTCATCAAACCAGAATTGACATTCGGCAACGCCATATCAAAACCGTATCGGTTATCTTGTATCCCAAAGTCTGGAGTGAATGGCGTACCATAATAATGCTGTCTCGCAAAATCTTCTTCATATTCTGAAGTTGGTAAGTAATTACCAAACCTGTTTTGATAGTCAGTAGTGGCCTGTGCAAGCACATCAGGATTGGTCATCAAGTATTGTCTCTCAGGACTCTGAACAGCAAAGTCTTCTACTCTCGCCTGAAAGTCTGCCCCTGGAGCCACACCTTGTGAAGAAGCATATGATGTGGCTTGATTGAAAAGTTCTGGGTTAGCTTGTAAAGTTTGTAATGGTGCGCTTAGTGTTGGAGGGTTAGCCCTCATGTTTGCTAAATTTGTTTTTTGTTGGTCTGCATATTGCTGAAACAAATCCATATTGACTTGACCCGTGTTGGGGTCTAGTGCTATCGCTTCTTCATAGGTAATAGCCATATCAAATCCTAAGCAGCATATGGGTTAACATTCGGGAACGGTATAACTTTTCTTTCATCAGGATCTCTTGCTTGCGGCAAATCAAACCAGTGGTCGTTTTTGAAATATATAATAGCTTGCGTAAAAGTATCTACGTAATCATCATGCGGTGCTACTGGAAATTTAGCAAGCTGTTTTACGAAATCGTTAGACCATGAAACGAAATGACCAGGATTCTTTTTGCTCTCTGGCACCCAAATCAACCCTAATTCTAAAGTTGGTGCAGCTTGATGTGCTCTGCTTATCTTGTCTGCGTTTCCTGGATTATACCCTATGGCCGGAACTTTAGCTAATCTTAAGTCTTGCAATAAAGATTGACCACTTGCTTTTGCCTCGACAAGAATCCTGTCCGGTCTTCTTGCCTTGCTGTATGGATTTTCTTTTGATAAACCACCGTATTCTTTTGCCCAATCTGAAACTGCTTTTTCTCTAAGGTCAGGGTAACTTAAATGTTTGTCCCAAGCATCTATTAACATAGCATTCTTTTGTCCTTCGTGCGTAAAGATTCCCCAAACACTGCACGCAGTTGGGTCTCCTGTGGTCTTCTCCGTGAAGGCGCAATCATAGGACTGCAGAATATATTCAAATGGGGGTAGCCCAGATTCTTGAGGCCACATCGCCAGAAAGCTAGTTTTTAATATTCCACCGTCGGCAGGGTTGGGATCCTGTTGTAGCTGTCCAGCAGAGCCATAGACACCAAGCAACCGCTTCAGGTCAGCCACTTCCTTAGGCCCAAAACGATCAGCACAGATGAGCTCTCCTTTGGTTGTCCTTGGGTCGTATGATCCTAGCTTTGTCTTACGTTTATAACCGTCCCATTCCGCTGGGATCATTAGATGTTCCCAACCGCCTATGTCTAAGATGTGTCCACTTATGTCCATCTCATGGAGACGTTGCATGACCGTGACCATCGCATCATTCTTAGGGTCATTGAGACGTGTCGACCATACTTGATCGAACCATTCAACCGCAGACTCACGTATGGCGTCCGACTGTGCCTCTTGTGCAGCATGCGGATCATCGAGGATCAATCTCGATCCACCTTCACCTGTCGCTGTACCGCCAACCGATGTCGCTATCCTGTAGCCTGTCTTGTCGTTCTCAAATCGTTGCTTTGCGTTCTGGTCTCCGGACAACTTAAACATCTGACCCCATCGCTCTTGATACCAAGGTGATTGTATGAGTCGTCTAGCTTTCAGGTTGTCACGTATGCTTAGGTTGCCGGAGTAACTTGCACACAGGAACTTCTGCGCTGGGTCTGTCAACCACTCCCACATAGGCCACATGACGCTAACGATCGTCGACTTACTATGTCTCGGTGGTATGTTGATTAATAACTTCTTAATGTCGCCTGTGCTGATCGCTTCAAGATGTTCGCATATCTCTTCGATGTGCCATGAGCCTATGAACTTCGCCGATGGCTCAACGACGTGCCACGACTGCTTAACGAACTCGTACAACGATGCAGACGCACGACGCCTTTGTTTCTCTTTCTGGATGGCTTGCGAGACGAACGCAGGTGACATCTCGTTCATTGCTCTTCAGTGTTCCCTTTTTCGATGAGCTGTTCCATGTTGCTGAGCTCTTCATCCGTCAAGTTCTTAAGATTGAGAGACGCAATGTTGATCGGCCCACCGTCGACACCAGAGTGTTCCTGTGCGACCTTGTCGCCATACACCTTGGGCATCATCTTGGAGAGCAACCACTTACGAGAGTCGACTCGCAATCGCTGATGCTGTACTGCAGCAGAGTCGTACCTTGCTATGCCGTTGTTGTCAATGACTGACACAGGGTCTTTGTCAGCTATCAGCAACACATCTTCAGCCAATGAATGGATCATTTCCTCGCGAGCGAGCGCGTACCGGTCGGCGGCACGGCCTCCCGCCTTTGTCCAGCCGAGGAATGTAGACTTAGGAACTCCAATCTTCTCGCAGGACTTACCACAAGGCACGCCCGTAGACATCATGTCACAGACTTTGTCGATCAGCTTGTCTTTCTCTTTGTCTGCATAAGTTTTCATCGCGCACTCATCGCTGTTGTTTTTCATATTATCGATCATGTGGTCGAGTTAGGCAAGTTAAAACTTAACAGCCCTCTAAACTTGGTAAACCTAAAGTAAAATATAAATTAAATTAATATGTTTTCTAGCACTTTTTGATATTATATTAATTATTTTTTCAACGTAGTTTTATCAAGTTTAGCGGGCGCAAATAAGCACCGAATGGCGTGCCGATCGTCCCTCGTCGAAAAATTATTATCGTTCTTTGTGTTCTTTTATGTTGCCTTATGTGTAATGTTCAGGCATAGTACTTTCATAACTTAGAACCGGAGAAAGAAAAATGGGTAGAATTAACAGAGAAGATCGTCGCCAGACTGCCGTCTACGGAGACATGAGACGCGAGTCACGGGCCATGTGGAACGAGAACAACGACTGTGTTGTGATGGCCATCTCATTAGCTTGCAACATTCCTTATCCAGAAGTTCACGAGGCTTTAGCCGAGCAAGGTCGCAAGAACGGCAAAGGCACATGGGGCTACCAGTGGACAAAAGCACTGAAAGAGTTAGGCGTTGAAACCGAGATAGTCAGGCCAAGCGATTTCATCAAGCAGTACCCCAAAGGTCACTGTGACAAGTTGAAGAACGTCACAACCCACCACATGGATCGTTTCCCTAACGTATGGAAAGACGGCCACAACTATTTGCTTCACACCAGACAGCACATGGGTGCTGTAGTTGACGGCGTCAACCATGACTGGACCAAAGGTCGTGCATGCAGAGTTGACATGATTTACCGAATCAAAAACCCCAGAGGAGAAAGCTGATGAGAGTCGCAAAGTATTTTCAAGTTGGCGTAGATGTTACGTTAAAAATTCAAGTTGCAAAGTTTGCAAAAACACGTTCTGAAGCAGAGGATTATTTCACTGACACGATCACATTGAAGGAGTTGCTTCAATTGGTAAAGAACGATCCAGAACATATTTACGACCATGAAATAGAGGTGACCTACGTTGATGAAATGTTTTAAGCTACCAATCTAATTCTTTCTTCAGGGTCGTGAGGCACCAACCTTGCGACCCTATTTTTTTGTAAACAGAAACACTCTTTGAGAATGCCTTCCACCTGCCGTCTTTTGAGTTAGGGTTCTGCACCAGTTCATAGCCAAGACGTTGCATGCAGGAGCTGATGTTTCTTCTCAGGGCATAATAGTTATCGTGATAGCCTGCAGAGTCTTCCAAGAGCAAATCACCTTGAACAATCTTAGGCCAATGTTGTTCTTGCAAAACAGTCTTGAAGGCATTGTCTAATGACGACTCCCAAGCTAATTGATCTGCTACAACTTGCGCCTTGGTGCGTCTTTTTCTTTTGTCTCTGTTGTTGGGATCAAAAGGATCAAATGTACTAGAACGGTTCATTGCTCAATTCCTCTGTTGGATCATAAGACTTGTCTGTGCCTACTTTAGTATAGACAGTAGCTATCTTAGAGTTTATCTTCCATCTACCGTCCTTGCGTTCAGAACGATGCATTGCGTATCCACTCCTTCCCATTGAGTTAACTAATTTTCTTTTAACATCACCTTCTTTTTCTCCATTGGCTATTGCTTTGGTGATGACCCAATCCGATCGCACAGCTTTGGGGTAGCTCATATCGTCAAGGATGTCGTCCAGCCATTGGTCTCCATGCATTCCCCCAGCGACGACTGTCTTGTGTGCGTCCGTCTTTCGTTGACCGTTGGAAGCATTAAATTTAGAGATGTCATGTTCATGAAGGTAAGCTGCAATGTGACTCGCGCCATCATCGTAAAACCAATCCCAAAGCTCAGTGAAATAGTCTCGTCGTTTGTCTTCATGAGCAAGACCCATGTCTTGCATTGTAGCGCAATCAATTACGTCATAGCGTCGATCGTCTTCAGGAATGTAGATGCCATTGGCCAAATGATTGGTCGTTATGATGACCCCGCAATACATCCGCACAGAATACTTCTGTCCATACTTTGGATTGATTTGACACGTGTCCGGAGAGCCAGCTATGAGCACTTTAGTTCTTTCATTGAACGCCCACTTAGACATTTCGTGTAGGTTTGCAGCTTCAGATATTCTTACGAGAGTTGACGAAGCATATTCATTGAAACCTTGTTCAAATGCACTTGGGTCTATGTTTGAAACATTCCATGGACCAATGGCTGGAGAGCAAAACTCTACGGCAGTGTCTTTGCCTACGCCTTGACCGCCAGCAATGAGCAAAGCAAATCTAGGTTTCTCCCATGGCTTTTGAACGCGATGAGCTATGTAGTTTAAAAACTGATCAGCGTCTCCATCTTTGTCGAACACCTTGTGCACGTGATCGATGAATGGCTTGGCCATCTTCGGAACACCTAACTCGATCGTCGGTCGTCGGTAAGCATTGAACAATGCAGCACCAGGAGATTTGACAATCTCACCGTCTCTACAATCATATCCTTTCATGTGATCTTCATCAACGCTCGGATCAGAAGTCATAGAAGTTACGAGGACATTCTTGCGTACCCAGTCAGAAGCTTTCATCAACGCCCCACTGTCATTGACAGGCGAAACAGCACTGTCGACTGCAGCACCAATCCAAAAGCTATTAGTTGGACGGTAAATGTAATTGTTTCCTGGACCATAGAAAATGAAATTGCCGAGAGGCACTTCACCGCTCTTAGGAGCCCAACCATTGTCCAATGCAGCTTTGACTATTGTTCCGACAGTTAATTGTTTGTCAGAGTTTTGTTGAGACAGTTCGTAAAAAGCCTCATGCATTATTGTGTCGTGGTTGCGTCCTTTTTTACCGTCGAACTTTTCAGACCATTGTTGATAAGCTAACCAAGCTTCATCCACACGATCAAACTCTCTGCCCAAAATGATACCAATGGACCGCCACAAGTCTCGATCATCAGCAGGTATGACTTCAAGCATTGCTGTTATTTGTTCGATAGTATATTTGCCTCGATACATGTCGTCTTTTTTTGGTCTGCCTCTATTTTCTTTTCTTCTTGAAAGATGTGAAGGCAAAGAGGCTATTTCATTGTCCCAGTTGATCCAATCGTAAACTCCACCAGAACGATGCAAGCTAGGAGCACCAACTATGTAACCGCCATCGTTGCGAGAGTCTACGCCTTTGCCTAGAACATTGCTAGCAGTCTTGATGGCAGAGTTGTACTTAAATATTACGTGCATGCCTCCTGACCCTGTTTGCGCCATTAGGGTGTTTGGTTCTCCATGATCCTTTATAGCCTCTTGCCATGACTCTGCACCAAACTTACCTTCGCCTATATCTATATCAATAACGGTGATGCCGGATATTTCGCCTGTGACTATGCCTATGTTGCTCAATGGAGCGTCTGGCCCAAACCATTTGTCTATTTGCTCCAAGTCTCTTGATGCTTCTTTCAACCCTCGTTGAACTCTGGGGTGCTTGCCTGCATCACTGCAAGTTGCATTGCCGCAAGTACATATGCCATCTTTATCTATTGAATGGAGAGGGAAGATCATCCAACCCATGTTGGCATAAGTTATTGCAGCTTTGTGAATTTTTTCCAAACTACTTCTCCTGCTTTGGGTCTGCCGAGTGACAGACCCATGTTCGACAAAAACCTAGAACGGTGGTTCAAAAGTTTTCTCAGGAGTTTCTTCTATCGGTTCTGAAACTTGAACTTCTCCGGCCATGACTTGTTTGGAAAAGTCACGAGCTTTTTGATAAAGTTCTTGTTCAGCGACTGGGCCATCAAGTTCTATCTTAACACCCCACCAAGATCCTTTTGAGTTTTCTTCTTTTAACGTTGACAGCTTGTAGATGTTAGCAAACGAGGGTGGTGTGAACACCTTGCCTGCTGGAGTTCTGCTTTCAACACCTTGTATCAAAGACATCCATCGTTTGGACTTTTTGATTTGTGTTGAAGAAAGAGACAACAAACAAGGTTGCCAACCGCCTGATTCACTCTGCACCATGCAGAAATGATTTCGGGTGTCTTTTAATACGTCACCTTCGATCGTCAAGACTCCATCGTCATCACGTTTAACTCCGGCCAGCTGTCCTGAATCAACTTCGATCGGTGAATGATCTCCACGATAGCCACCACCGAGTTCACGTGGAGCCCAACGCAAATACCTGCGTTGATAAGCGCAAGGCACAACCATGACCTCCTTGTGCAGTTCCTCGGTTATCGTATTGATTATGAGTCCAGGCTTTGCACCGTCAATGCTTTCTAGCTGTGGTGAAAGACCTTGAAGCACCGTCAAGAATGGAATGGCAAACGAGTCTTTGTCTGCGTTTTCTAGCCCCATGCCTGCATCTTCTAACATGTCTTCCATGAAACTGACTTCTGTATTTGATTCTTTTTTAGCTACTTGATTTTTCTTAGCCATGATTTTTCTCCTATGACTTTTTGATTTTAGCTGTCCAAACAGGACGAGCACCGAATAGATCTAATGGCACATTAGCACCAGTAGAGATTTGCTCTTTCAAAAATGCTTTGAGCGTCTGCGGATGAACACCTTCATCGAACTTTGCATTCAGACCTCGCTCTTGAAGTTCTTGGAACAACTCCATAGCCTTGGACTGTTCGCCTTTGCCGTAGCTTGAAGAGACTCCAACTTTGATCAAACCACCAAAGCCATTGTCGTTCAGCCATCGGAATGCGTCGTCTCTGTGTTCATTAGGTATTGAAGCATAAACTTCTTGGCTGACACTTATTTTTTCTCCAGTGTTCAGCTCGAGTTTATCTATCCCCAACTCTTGCATTGCGGCAGGGATAGTTTCTTCACGCAATCGTCGCGCCTTTTCTTTTGCTTCTTTCAAAGATGCTTCCTGTTGTCGGACAGCGTCTTCTGCCTCGGCCATAACTCTTGCGAGTGAGGCCATTTCATCTAAGGATATCATGCAACGTCCTCGCTTTCCCATTTCTCAAGTTGCTTTGGGCTGCCGAGATAACGTACGGTTCTTTCCGATCCGTTTTTGATTGTCCTGTCATTGTTCAGAAAATTGAAAAGACTTTCAGCGATGTTGCTTTGTCCGACAACTTTCATCTCTATGACCGACGAGAGTGGAGGGTAATTCATTTGCTTCGCCTCAGCTCTTGCCTCTTTCACCGTCCAATAGTTTTTGGTCCTGACGCCTGGACCATCTACGTAATAAACTTTCATTTCTTTTTCCTTTTCTGACCTTCAGCAATCATTTTATTTGTTAACTTTTCGCTTGCTGTTTGGAACTCCAGAACCGAAACATGAGCTGGCAGATATCTACCAACATTCTTGTCCCATTTCAACACAACAAAACGACCATGGATCCTGCCCAACAAGGCAAACGCAACGGCAATCACCGATGGGTCACCCATGGAAACAATGCTGTCACCATTTTCGTAACTATAGTCTTTCAACTTTTCGCTGAGCATTTTAACTAAATCAACGGTAGCATAAAAAGACGTACGAGGTGGCATCATTATTACCAACTCTCCATGTTCAGTTGCCGGAGAGATGTTTACGGCAGGGACAAATGTATCGGTTTCCCTGTCATGTTTGTGCGGAACCTGAGTAATGTACACTTTTGCCATTCTTAGTTTTCCTTTCTGTGCTGGAACAGTCTTGCAAAATGCCTTCATCATTTCCAGCTCTTTTATTATTCTCGAATTTTATAAAAAAGGCAAACTATTTTTGCCAACAAAAAATTACTTGCTTTCTTTTGAAGACTGATCAATACTAAAAAAGAAATTAATAAGGATGTCTTTATGAAAATTTATGGAGCAGGTCTTGCTGGTCTGTTGGCTGGTTGTCACTTTCAGCGAGCTACGATATACGAAGCTGGAGACAAGTTAAATCAGTCACACAAAGCTGTTTTGCGTTTTCGGTCTAATGAAGTAGGCGAAAGTGTCGGCATAGATTTCGACAAAGTAAAAGTCCACAAAGGCATATGGGACGGTGATTTTGTTGAGCCAAACATACGTTACGCAAATTGGTATTCAGAGAAAGTCATAGGCAGGTTAGCTGACCGTAGCATTTGGAACTTAGAAACAGTAGAACGGTTCATTGCACCTGAAGACTTTTTGTTAGAGCTAGCAGAAAAGTGTGAGGGAAGAGTTAAGTGGAATCACAAAGTTACTCCTGAAGAAATGAAAGACTCTTCTGTACCTGCCATTAGCACCATTCCTATGATGGTTACAGGCGAGATGTTGGGTATAAAACAAGTAGCGTTGCATTGGCCAGAGTTTAACTCTGCGCCTATCGTCGTCGAACGGTTCAGGATCAAAGATGCAAATGTTTACCAAACGATCTATTATCCCAGTCCAGCGACATCTTTATATAGGGCAAGCATAACTAAAGATCTTTTGATAGCAGAATACATTGATGAGCCAGATGAATACAATTTCTTTCAATCGTTCGGCATAAGTCGAAATGATTGCGTCAAAATAGAAAAGTCAAATCAACGACACGGCAAGATTGCCCCCATCAATGACGATTGGAGAAAAAGTTTTATTTATGATCTGTCCATAAACCACAACATTTATTCTTTAGGCAGGTTTGGCACTTGGAGAAATTTGTTGTTGGATGACGTATTAAAAGACATCAATGTTTTGAAGAAATTGATGAAAAACAATATAAAATACGAAAGAGCAAAAATAAGTGTTGCCTTATAGTCCTCAAAGAGCGATAGTAAGGAATTGATAAACTTAGAACTGGAGAAATAAAATGGGACAAGATTTAAACAACACCGCTGGAATGGGCCACAACTGGGTGGTTTCAACTCAACTCCTCGAAAATTATGGTGCGCATGACGACGAGTCAACCGGAAAATTTTCTGACGGACAAGCTTACTGGAAATTCAAGAGTGGTACTGACTACATCGTTTCGGGTGTACATAGTGCCGCAGACGCCATGGCGTTTGTGATGGCCAAGTTCGCGATCAACTGCCTTGAATTGAAAGAGTTCCCTGCTGATGTCGTCACTGAAGAACATTGGTTGGACGAAATTGATGAAGGTCCAGAGTATGATTCTGGTTACAAAGACTTCAAATTAAAATATGCGAAACGTGTTAGCCCTGCTCTTTGAGCGGGGTTTTCTTTTTTTAGGAGATTTATTATGTCTAGATTTGAATATAAAGAAGTCAGCAAAATGTCAACCGCTGAAATGGTCGCAGAGTATAACGCCATTATGAAGAAGCAAATCAAGAAGTTTTCTTCAAGAGCCAATGGCGAGAAACAGCTTGAAAAAGCCAGAGCTTCCAAACAGGGAGACATGCATTGGTGCGACATGGAGTTGAAAAGAAGACGCAACGAAGAGGAAGCAACTCAAGCACGACACCGAGTTTCCGTGGCTATTCGCAGTTGGCAAGACCCTGAAGTTCGCGCAAAGAGAGCCAAGCGACACGGTGTTGTTGTAGAGTGTCCTGATGGCGTGGTTAGGTATTACAAATCTGTCAAAGTTGCGTTTGAAGATTTAGGTTTTTCATTAGGTGCTCACATAAGGTTCCGACAAAAGTTGAAAGACAAAGGTGAGTACAAATTTCACACAGGCATGTTAAATTGCATTGACAGAGAAAATAGATACAAAGTTTTCAATTTCAAATTGATAACTGAAAGTGCTTTCAAGAGTTTGCCAAGTGAAAATTATTCCCATCCTCAAGAGGGAGCAACATCATGAAGGTAACTTTGATAAGCCACACTCAAGATGCCCAAGACATTTTGATGTTCACCAAAGCCACTAGGCTCACAATGTCACCTTCTTTGATGGAAGAAATAAAAGAAAGACCACATCAAGAAAAGATGGATGAGTTGGAGTACATGGCCAACACTATACCTAGCTCTTGGGAGTTTGTGGACTATGTCTTTTTAGTAGAAGGTGTCAGTCGTGCTTACACCCACCAACAAGTCAGGACTAGACAGGCTAGTTACGCACAACAAACCATGCGTGTTTTAGACATGTTTGAGTTTGATTATATCTACAGCGACAAAATTGCTGCAGACCCTGTAGCGGTGAAAATAGTTGATGAAGCACTTGACGCTATAAAATTAGCTTACACAGGTTTGATCAACATGGGCCATGCAGTTGAAGATGCTAGGGGTGTTCTGCCTACAAACATATCAACCAACATAGTTTGCAAATTCAATTTGCGTACGTTCGTCGAACTTGCCAAGGCGAGGACAGGCGGTCGAACTCAGGGTGAATATCAAAAGGTGTTGAACGGCATGGTTGATGAAGTTTTGTCTGTGCACCCATGGGCTGAAAAGTTTTTGTTTCAACAAGGCAGAGATTATTTCGCTGAAATTGAAGCATTCGCTGAAGAACAATATGGCGGAGATTTGTTAGCCAAAGGCAAGCTGTTGAAGATCGTTGACAAGATGCGCAAAGAGGAGAAAAAGAAATGAGTTACATAATCCTCGATCTTGACAATACTATTTCTGATGACCGTTGGAGGATACCTAAAATAAATTGGGACGAGTCTGATCCAACTTGGAAATACAATGCTTATCATTTGCTTGCTGGCTTTGACAAGAGTGCCAATGAACACATTTGGAGAGAAAGGTATGAGGATGTTGCAATTTTTACGGCACGGCCAGAGTTCTATGCTCCAATCGCTGAACATTGGTTGAAAGAAATCGGTCTTGAAGTTTGTTGTCTTTTGATGAGACCAAATGGCGATCATTCTAGCTCACCTTATTTGAAGAGGATGCAACTACAATTATTTTATCAAAGGATGAAAGCAACAAGTGAAGATGTTGCCTTTGCTTACGATGACCGTCAAGATGTCTGTGACATGTATATTGCAAATGGAATCAATGCTCATTGTATATCTATTCACAAAGTAGACGCAACTAAGAAACCAAACTTGAGGGTGATTAAATGAATGAATTCAAAGATGCCGGATCGATCCTCGTCGAAATGGGGGAAACATTTCGTGAAAGAAATAAAGTTTACGGAGACAACTACAAAAGAGTTGGTGAAGTGATGAGTGTTTTATTCCCTGATGGGGTAGAATTAAAAACTGTCGAGGATTATAACATCTGGCATCTTTTTGAATTGATGATAGTAAAATTGACTCGTTTCACAAATAGTAATTTAACTCATGAAGACAGCATACACGATGCCGCAGTTTATGCCGCAATGGTGGAGTCTTTGATCAATGGAAAAGGAAAAGACAAATGAGCACGATATTAGTAACTGGAGCTGCAAAAGGTCTGGGCAAGGCTATATATGAAGCTTTGGAAAAAGAAAATCATGAAGTCATAGGTTATGACCGGAACTATGGACAAGATGTTTTGGAACCTAAGTTAGCTTGTGAAAAGCTGGACGTTTTGATAAATTGCGCAGGGATAAACTTGATAGATTGGCTGGAAGATTTCACTGATGAAGCTTGGGATCAAGTAATAAACGTCAATGCTAAAGGCATTTTCAAAATGGTTCAAGCTTACTTGCCTATGTTGAAAGAAAGCAAAGGCACTGTTTTGAACATCGTGAGCAATGCATCTCACATGCCAATGACTTGCTCTTTAGCTTACAATGCTTCCAAAGGTGCGGCACATATAATGACGTTGCAGTTGGCTCGTGAACTAACAAAGAAATACGGCATAACTGTTTTCGGCATAGCTCCTAACAAATTGAAAGGCACAGGAATGAGTGCTGCAATTGATGATCAAGTTGTAACAACTCGTGGTTGGACTAAAGAATACGCTCAGGAGTATCAGCTCCAAGGTCTTTTGTGTGGGGAAGAAACACCACCCGAAAAAGTAGCTGAGTTCATAGCTTTCTTATTGCAGTCAAAAGATCATCACAAGCACCTCACTGGGTGCATCTTACCTTATGGAGCCTGACATGTTGAATTTCAAAATAGAACAAATAGCTATCGCGCCTGCAAACGTCGAAAAAGCAAGAAAATTATTAGAAGACATGGGAGCAATTGATTGGGTCGAGGACACAGTTGTTGCTTCTGGCAAGGTGTTCGGCAAAAAAGGTGAAAACCAAGCTGATTTGAATTTCAATTATGATCTCATTGAAGGCAAAGAGTTTGAAATATTGAATTACAAAGAGGGCAACAACTGGGTAGACACTCTCGGTCGTGGCCGGAACACCGTCAGTCATTTAGGCATGCATTGTTCAGGCAAAGAATTGATAGGTTGGCGTAACTTTTTCGCTGAAAGGAATATACCTGTAGCGCAAGAAGTAAAGACTCAATCGCACACCAACCCTGTGATAGCAGGTAAAAGGTGGTACAATTATGTTATTTTTGACACTAAAGAAATTTTAGGTGTTGATTTGAAGTTCATAGTTAGGCTGGAGCCAGAATGAAAGTAGCTGTCTTCGACGTTGAAACTACAGGTCTTTTGATGCCGTCTGCGGCACCAATTGAAAAGCAACCACACATCATTGAACTTGGTGGAGTTGTCGTTGATGAAACAGGGGAAATCAGGGAGTTGAGTCAACTCCTTGATCCTCAAGTAGAACTAGAACAAGTAATAACAAAGATAACTGGAATCAAACAGGAAGATTTGCAAAACAAACCAACATTTGAAGAGTTTTTGCCCCAGTTGAGAGAGTTTTTCGATGGCACAGATGTTTTCATGGCGCACAATGCTCCATTTGACAGTGGAGTTTTGAGGTGTGAACTTGAAAGACTTTCGGCAGATTTTCCTTGGCCTGAAGAAATAATTTGCACTGTGCAAGAATACACACCACAATTTGGTCATAGACCGAAAATGACAGAACTTTATGAAAAGGTCATGGGCAAACCTTTGTTGCAAACTCACAGAGCACTTGACGACGTTCGCGCACTATATGAGTGCACTAAAGAAGATGGTTTCTTGAACATGTTGTTTGGAATAGAAAATGATTCAGCTTAAGGTCAAAACAGAATATTCTTTTGGTCAGACATTTGCGCCTTTGAATAAGGTCATCGATCGTCTAAAATCTATCGGTTGCACTACAGCAGGAATCGTTGATAATTCGACTTGGGGTCATGTAGCTTGGTACAATGCTTGCAAGAAAGCAGACATCAACCCGATTTTGGGCGTTGAATGTGTAGTTTCTGACGATGAAACAACTCCTAGAATGTGGTTCTTAGCCAAGAACGAACAGGGTCTGAGCGAAATGTACAGGATGAAAAGCAAGAGTCATCAGCAGACCATTAAAACTAGGGTGGGAGCACTTCCTAGGCTTTACTCTCATGACGTTTTAGGAATGACGGAAAACATTATTAAATTTGCTGGCGAAGTAGTTGATGGAGAGTTTTTGGAAGAAGTCAATGCCGTCATTGATTTGAATCCTTCTAGCAGAATTTTGAACATGAAGAAAAAGCAAATAGCTAAGAGTCATGATTTGAAAGTTGTTAGCACTTCAGACAACGCATATTCTTTTCCAGAAGACAAAGAGACATTTGAATTAGCTTCAAGAGCTGGTTTGAAAGCCAGCGAACAGCATTTGTTAGAAGAGTTAGAAAACCAATCGACAGCAATAGCAATAGCAGATGAATGCAAAGATTTGAATTTGCCTCAGGCTCCTATGGTTCGCTCTAAAGGTAGTTTAGAGAAAATGTGCAGGGACGGCATAAAATTCAGGAAAATGAAATGGAATGATGAATATGAAGAACGATTGAACTACGAACTAGACTTGATCAAGTTGAAAGATTACGAGAGTTATTTTGTAGTTGTAGCAGACATGGTTCATTATGCCAAAGATCATATGTTGGTTGGTCCATCAAGAGGCTCTGCGGCAGGTTCACTAGTTTGTTATTTGTCTAGGATAACAGAGATAGACCCTATACCTGCCAAATTATATTTTGAAAGATTCATAGATGTCAGTCGTACAGACTTGCCCGACATAGATTTAGATTTCCCAGACAACAAAAGACAAATGGTTTTTGATTACATGTCTGAAAAATACGGAGCTGAAAATGTTGCTCACATAGGTACGATCGGTCAGTTCAGACCGAGGTCAGCACTTATACAAGTTTGCAAGAGCTTGAACATACCGCCACAAGCTACTGGCGCAGTGAAAGTTGCCATGATAGAAAGGTCATCAGCTGACTCAAGAGCAAACAACTGTCTTGAGGACACGTTCAATGAAACAGCTCCTGGAAAAGAGTTCATCAAACAATACCCACAGGCAAAAAGCGCAATGTTGTTAGAAGGTCACGCTTCACACTCTGGTGTTCATGCCGCAGGTTTGTTGGTTTGTAATGATGAAATAACTAATTACGCCACTGTCGATGCAGATGGGATAGCACATATCGAAAAAGGTGCTGCAGAACAACTGGGTCTTTTGAAGATTGATGTTTTAGGATTGCGCACATTGGGCGTGCTTGAAGACAGTGGTTTAAACATAGATTGGTATGGATTGAAATTTGACGACAAATCTACATTTGACGTTTTTAATCAAGGAAGACTTTGTGGTATTTTCCAGTTTGAAGGAAATGCTTTGAGAGCAATCAGCAGAGACATAGAGTTTAAAACATTGACCGAAGTCGATGCTGTGACAGCACTTGCTCGTCCTGGACCATTTGGCGGAGGTGTTACTGAAAAATATGTGAATCGAAAAAATGGAGAAAAATACAAATCTATCCATCCGTTGGTTGAAGAGCACATGAAAGACACTTATGGGTTGCCTGTTTATCAAGAGCAAACACTTGCCATTGTCCGTGAGATCGGAAAATTTGATTGGGCAGAAACTTCCACAATAAGAAAAGCCATGAGCAAAAGGATGGGTGTTGAATTCTTTGACACCTATTGGGAAAAATTCAAACAAGGAGCAGAAAGTCAAGGCATAAGTGAAATAGAAGCTAGAGAAACATGGGACACTATTAACGCCATGGGTGCTTGGCAAATGAACAAAGCACACACACACAGTTATGCAGTTATAAGTTATTGGACAGCTTATTTGAAAGCTCATCATCCATTAGAGTTTGCTGCAGCAAATTTGCGCAACGCAAAAGATGAGGACAGCGCAGTAGAGTTGTTGCGTGAAATGGTCAGAGAAGGTATTGAATACGTTCATTTTGATTTGGAGAAGAGTGAAGAAAATTGGTGCGTGAAAGAAGGAAAGTTGTATGGCGGTTTCACTTCTTTGAAAGGCATAGGAGACAGCAAAGCAAGCAAGTTGATTGAAGCTAGAGATCAAGGCACTTTGACGGACAAGCAGAAAGAGGACATAGAAAAAGCCAGCAATGCATTTTACGATATTTTTCCTTTTCACAATAATTATTCTCATTTGTATGAAAATCCTCAAGACAATGGCATTGCCAGTCCTGTTATTGAGATAAAAGATTTAGAAAACATCCCTCATCGTGAAGAGCGTGTGTTTTTAGGTGAGATGATATACAAGAATGCACGAAACTACAACGAAGAGGTTAATGTTAAGAAACGTGGTGGTAAAATAGGTTACGGACCATTAGAGTTTGTTGACGTAAGATTGAGAGACGACAGCGGACAAATAGGTGGTAGGATCGGGAGATTTGATTTTGAAAGATGTGGGCGTGAGTTGTTAGAAAGAGTTCCTGAAGGTGCTCAACTTTTAGTTCGTGCAAAGTTCTTCAACGATATACGATTTGCCTTCATCACCAAATGGAAACGTATTGATGCCAGAGAGCAATGATTACAAAGTTTTGAAAAAGAATTTGCCGACAGGCAATGATCGATTAGACAGAGTAGAAAATTTCGTCGTGGCCGGAATGCCTGACATAAACTTTTGCAGTGAAGGAAAAGAGTCTTGGATAGAACAAAAATCGCCTATAGAGCCAAAAAGACAATCAACCAAATTGTTTGGTTCTAATCATAAAATATCACAAGACCAAAAGAATTGGTTTTTGAGACAAATGAAAGCTGAAGGCAACGCATACTTTTTGATCGTTACAAATAAACAATGGATTTTAGTTGGTGGGGAGCACGCTGACGAAATAAACGAAATGACTACAGAAGAAATTGCAAACATATGTTTGTGGAAAACTAAGAAACCAGTTAAGGAAAAAGAAGCATGGAAAAATTTGCGCAACATTCTAAATTCAAAACAAAACCCTACAGACATCAAATAGAGTGCTTAAATGCATTCGGCAGGAAAAAGTATTTCGCTTTGTTGGCTGAGATGGGGACAGGTAAGACTTGGATAATAATAAATAATGCAGCAGAGCTTTGGTCTAGTGGTGACTGCGATGGCTTGCTTGTTTTTGCGCCGAATGGTGTTCACTCTAATTGGACTAGGCTAGAACTGCCCAAACACATGCCAGACTGGGTGCGATACAAATCTGCTGCATGGTCAGCTTCTCCCCGCAAAAAAGAAAAAGAAGAGTTAGATGAGTTAGATGATTGTGAAGACGGTTCTTTGAAAATATTGACTATGAATTGGGAAGCATTGCAAACATCTAAAGGTTGTTGGAAAGCAGAAAATTTTTTAGAAAATTGTGAAAATGCCATGATTGTTTGCGACGAGAGTGACAGCGTAAAGAATCCTACCGCCAAAAGAACCAGGAATTTGATGAAACTCAAACATTTGGCTTCTTGGAGAAGAATAATGTCTGGCACACCCATCAACAATTCACCTTTCGATGCGTTCAGTCAATTTAGTTTTTTGCATGGAGACATATTAGAAACGACTAGTTTTTACGCTTTCAAATCAGAATATGCTGAAATGTTGCAAGGCAACAATCCACTTTTACAACACATCAAACAAAGAACTGGCGGCAGAGGACAACCACAAGTTGTAGCAAAAGGTGCAGGTGGCAGACCTAAATACAAAAACTTAGACAAACTGTCTAGTTTGATAGCTCCGCACAGTTTCAGAGTTTTGAAAAAAGATTGTTTAGATTTGCCTGAAAAAATTTACAAAACTATGGTGTTTGATTTGACGCCAGAACAAACTAAAGTTTACAAAAAAGCTGAAAACGAATGCCGTATAGTTTTTGAAAATGAAGAAACGCCATTCACGAAATTAGTTGCTGTTACTAAACTTGCGCAAATAACTTCAGGATACTACATTCATCCTCTCGCAGAAAATCCTGTCAGGATTGAAGGCAAAAATCCAAAACTAGAAATGCTCGTCGATCGTGTAAAAAAGATAGTTGAATCAGGCGAAAAAGTAATTGTTTGGGCACGTTACCGTATAGAAATTGCAGACATCGTGCAGGCTTTGAAATTAGCAAAGATAGAGGCTGTAGAATATCACGGTGGTGTCAACAAAGATGGTCGCACTGAAACTATTGAATCATTTGAAAACGGCGATGCCAATGTTTTTGTTGGCAATCAACAAGCTGGGGGTACAGGCATAACTTTAGTTGCTGCAAGCTACGTCATATACTTTAGCAACAATTTTAGTTTGAGAGATCGTCTGCAATCTGAAGATCGAGCACACAGAATAGGTCAATTGAAAAATGTAACTTACATAAACATTGCTGCGAAAGGAACCATAGATATGTCAGTTATAGGCTCTTTAATGAATAAAAAAGATGTGGCAGAACAAATAGTTAACGATGGATTGAATTTATTTTCAAAATAAATGTTGCCTTAATTGAAAACTTCAACGATAGTACAATCATAACTTAAACAACTTAGAATTGGAAAAATAAAATGGCTCACGAATTAGACATGACTAACAATCGCGCTAACATGGCTTATGTTGGTGACAAACCTTGGCACGGACTTGGTCAAGAATTAACTTACAATGCCCCAATTGAAACTTGGGAAAAAGAAGCTGGCATGGATTGGAACATCGATGTGGCCTCTGTCGAGTTCACTAATTTCGACGGTGAAACGAAACGATTCAAAAACAGGTATGCTCTTTATCGCAGTGACAATGATGAAGGTCTTGGCATCGTTTCTCCCAACTACAAAGTAGTGCAACCTAAACAAGCACTAGAGTTTTTCCGAGACTTGATTTCCGAAAAAGAATATCAATTAGAAACTGCCGGATGCTTGTTCAATGGCCGGAAGTTTTGGGCTTTAGCAAAAGCTGGCCAAGAGTTCAAAATACATGGTCAAGACGCTATTGCACCGTATCTTCTAATGGCTTCCAGTTGTGACGGTTCTTCTGCCACCTCTGTTCATTTAACTAGCGTACGTGTGGTTTGTAATAATACATTGCGATTGTCCATCGGCGAAAATGGTTCCAATGCACTTATCAGAGTTCCTCATTCAGCGATCTTCGATGCTACTTCAGTGAAAGAACAACTTGGTGTTGTTGAAGAAACTTGGGATAATTTTGTAGACAACGTAGACAGGCTTGCTCGTTTGAAAATAGACCGAGATTGGGCTATCGATGTTGTTGCTCAAGAGTTGAAAGACGATTGGAAAGACAAAAACGGTGAAGAGCTTGTCGGAAACGAAAAGCTAGATTCATCAACAGCGTTGAAAAGAATTTTTCAACTTTATGATGGCGAGAGTCTAGGCAACGATTTCAAGTCATCAAAAGGTACAGCATGGGGTTTAGTTAATGCTGTTACTCAATACTACGATCATGAGTCTGGCTCCAAGAATGACGACAAAAGTCGAGCATTCGAAAGAGCTCACCTTACTGACAATGCTTCTTTGAAAGTGAAAATAACAAATCGCTTTTTAGAAGCTGTATAAAAACTTCAACAGAAAGAGAGCCATCTGCAACAGGTGGCTCTTTCCGAGGAGGGAAAAATGAAATACATTTTAGTAGCCACAGCTGTTGGCTTGTTAATTTTAGTTTTCGGTTACGCAGGTCAGTGCGACATGGAATTTGAACTGCAACGAGACAAACAATATTGCAAAATGGTGCAAGTGTGGATGTCAGACAAAGCTCTGGGCATTCCAGCTGAGCAAAGAAGAGGTTGGCCACCATATGACAGCTCTGTGTTTTGTGAGTGGTGACATGACAGGTTTAGAATTAATTGCCGTAGGCACTTCAATAATATGTTTAGCTCAAAACATTTATTTCGAAGCTAGAGATCAACCAACAGCAGGTCAATTAGCAGTCGCATCAGTAGTTCTGAATAGGGTGCACGACGATCGTTGGCCTAACACAGTTTGTGAAGTTGTCAGAGAAGGTCCAACTCATAAGCACAAAACAAATTTCCCTTTGAGGAACAAATGTCAATTTTCTTGGTATTGTGATGGAAAACCAGACATACCAACTGACGCAAAGGCATGGAGAAAAGCAACTAGAGTAGCAGAAGACATATTTTACTCTTATGGTATTTCTATTAATCTAACTGATAACGCTATGTTTTATCATAGCGTAGATGTAGAGCCTAAATGGACTTATGAATACGTAGTGACGATTGGTGATCATATATTTTACAAATGAGGGTATGATGATAATAGATATAATTTTAGGATTTGTTTGGATTTTATCAGTTATTTTTTGATTTTCACACGACATCCAATTCGTTGGATGTCGTGCCTTGGGCGTTTTCATCTAAACCTTTTTTGATGTCAGCTTTCCTGTTCTTGATTTCTTGTTGTTTGAGTTTTTCCATTTCTGACATTGGTTTGTGGGGTTTGCTGTCAACTATTTTATCAAATTGATCTTGGATGCGTTTCATGAACTCTTCATCACTTGACATGTATCATTTGTCCTTATTTGCTGAAAGAAAACTCCCAGAGCATGGCTGTTACGATGGCATTAAATACCCCAGCTCTGGGAGATTAACCGCATCATTGCCGTTAATCTGGTTTGTTTCTGTTGTTCCACAATTCGAATAATGTTTTTATTTTGTCCTCTATAACTTCCACTCTCCCATGCAATTTGGCAAGTATTATTATCAATCCAACCAAAGAAACTATGACAGGCCAAAATGCATTGAAAAAATCTAAAAAACTAGCTGATTCCATTTTACCTCTCAAGAATAGCTTCAGCGTTTCTTTTGGCTCTGTTGGGCACTTGATCCGCATAATTGCTGTCCAACAGCTCATCGTGCGCTTTAATCCATTCAGCGTTTTCCATAGCTTCAAGGAATTTAACAAATTGTTTCAACTTTGGCAATCCTAAATTGAATGCTAAATCGCACATTATTAACTGCCTTTCTTCTGACAAATTAGTCCACCATGAAAATGAATCATTTAATTCTGTCATCACTATAGCAATGTCAGTTTTCAAAATAAATTCTGCTTCTTCCATCGTTATACCTCGTTCATCCAAGCAACGACCGATACCAATAGTTAATTTGCCCAAAGTGTCTTTATAGGGCATCAATTCGAAACCCTCTTCAAACTTCAACTTTTCTGTTAATTTTTTTATAAATGTCATTTTTTGCGCCCATAAAATTTAGCAACACCTCGATAACCAAAGCTGGCTGCAACAATAACACCTAAAGAATATTGATACCACTCTGGCATTAATTTCAATTGATTGAATCCAATTTGAACAACGTCTTCACAACCAGGAATGAAACAAAGCACCAAAGGTATGCAAAATATGATTGTCAAAAACTCGTCTTTCCATGAATGAGCAGACGCTTTTGCTTGTTCTATGTCCCAATCTATTTCACCAGTAGCTTGTCTTTCTTTTATTATAGCTTCACTTTTTATTGTTACTATTTTAGCTTCTGTTTTAGCTTTTTTGGTTGCAACGTGCCCCTCGAGCCAAGTTCCAGCAAGACTTGCTATTGGACCAAGGAGATTGCCTATCACTTCTTATTTGCCCATGTGCTAAAACCCATGTAAGCACCACAAAGACTGGCGAGTGCAAAGTACATAGAACTGATTAAACCGCTTAATGCAGCAACTCGTTCATCACCAATCATAGGAGTGCACAAAACAATGGTCATGCAAACCATTAAGGCAAAAGCGCAAATAGCCATGTACCTTTGAGTTTGTTGTTTGTCGCTTTGATTGCTAGCTTGCAACTCTTCAATGCTTATTTTTCCGTCTCCATCAAAATCTCTTGTTGGATTCATCAGCTGGAAACCATCATAAATACAGCGAGGCATAAAAATGTTGCAGCAAATAAAATAACTATTTGAACAAATAACTTTTGATTTCCAATCCATTCGTGCATTCTGTCAAAAATTTTTCTCATCATTAGTCTTCCCTTATCCCATTAGCCCACAAAGTTGGAAATTGTTTTTTAAATGCTTTTTGTTTTTCAGTTAAATTGGTGTCTTCTTCTGTAACTTCTGTTGTTACTGTTTCTTGAGCTAAACCTGCGTCGAACAACGCTGGAGTTTCTTTGATCATCCTTTGTTGTTCTTCGGTAAACTCACCTTCAGTGTCTCCGGTGACATCAACCCCAATTTCTGATTCTGTTTCAACAGTCGTTTCTGGTGCAGAAAGACCTTGTTCTAAAGTAGGCATAACTTGCGCACCGCCAACGATCTCTGCTCCTTCTCTGACATTCAATTGTTTTTGTTTTGGTTTCAATCTCGTTGCATAATCTTCAATCAATCCGATTGTTGCTGCAAATTTACTAGGGTCAGACTCTGTCAACATGTCAGCTACTTTAGCCATCATTGGTTTAGACATTGCGTTCTTTTTCAAAAACATTCTTATGTTTTCCATGAAACTGGTTCCTCCAATGCCCATTGCGCTGAAACCTAATTCTACGACACCAGAGTCTTCTTGTATATTTTCTTGACCAGCTCTAGTTTTACCAGTTTTAGACCCTCCTAAAATCTCGCTTTGTTTTTTGAACATGTCAGACTCTCTCAAAAGAGCATTTTCGAAAAGTCTTAAACCCTCTTCTCCTAAATTAGGATACAAGACTTGAAGCCTGTTTTTCATGTCTGTAGAGCCTATTATCCTTGCAGCGAAATTTGCTTCTTGGCTTGGTTTAGTTATTAAATTCATCAAATTTCTAGTTGCACCAATGATGTAAGCGTCTATTTCTCCTTCACTCATTTCCCCTAATTTGCGCGCGAGTTTTTCAGGAGCAATTGAATTAAAATCTTTTATTCCTTCTTCCATAGCATCAAGAACTTCTTTGTCTCCTTGGTAGACTTTTCTTGCTGTTTTGTAATCAGGGACTATTTCATCCACTCTGTCTATTATTGCTGTTTTTAATTCTTTAACTGCATTTGCTTCCGCACCTCCTAGTGCACCTTTTCCATCAAAGCCTCTTCTTATTAAATCATCTAGCCCTCTTTTCATGTAATCTACCGTACGAACGTCGATCATTTGTCCACCTTCAACGTCTAAAACATTCATGTCTTCAAAAGGTCTTCCTGCCAACCTTGCTGCATCTCTTTGTGCTTCTGCAATGTCTTCACCTCTTTTCAATGCAGCTTTTGCGTATTTGCTGTTTCTCAAAATGTCTAACAATTCTGGGTCATCTATCACGCCATAAGAATATGCTTTTTTGTAAGCTTTGTCAGCACCTTTTCTTAATTTTTCTAGCAATTTGTCTTCTTCAGCGTAATAATTCCTGTCGCTGAATGCTTTTTCTATTTGTTTTGTCATACGACCTTTAGTGTCTTTTTTAACTTGACCAATTGTAGAGTCTATGATAGAACCAGCTTCCCCAAAAGGATCTGCTGATCCTACTACGTTTGCCAAACCTGATGTTGCATAATTGTAATCAGCAATTGAAGAGGGAACGTCCATTTCTACGTCAGAAGCATAACGTCGCATAACATCTTCTGGAGTTCCACCTTGTACTGAAATAGCATCGTAAATTTTTCTTAATGCTGCATCGTTAACATAAGCTCCTGAAGAACTTAATCGGTCTTTCAAATATTTATAAGCTATTTTTGCTCCTCTGCCAGCCACAGGAAGTCCAGCACCAATGCCTAGTCCAAACCCTAAACCTGTTAAAGCACCAGTTGTTCTTTCACCTTCGTCAGCTGATCCAGCTCCGGCAAAAGCACCACTAGACCCTCCGACAACTGTTCCTCTACCAACAGGATTTTTCATAACTCTTGTTAATTTAGGCGCATATCTTCCTGCCATCCTACCTGCGTTTGCCAAAGCACCAGCTGTGCTGGCCCCACCAGTGAATGGTGTTGCTAAAAGAGCAGCGATTGTAGGTAAAAATCCTCCTGCAAGTTCTAATCCGAATGACAATCCAGAATTTTCTTCAGCATATTTATCATATTCTTTATTTATTTTAGCCAGCTCTTGCGCGTAAGTTTCATCACCACTAAACGATCTTAGTTTAGCTTCAATTTCGTCTCCCCAACCCATAGCAAGACCTTGACCGAAAAGAGCACGGGCTGTGTTCGTGTAGTAATTATCGTCTGCCATTTATGTCTCCTTACGAACGTAATCGCCACTCTTTATAAGTCTTCGTCTGTCTTCTAGTTTTCGCCTAACATTTACCAATGCTCTTGCTGCTTCTGTTATGATTTCACCTCTTTCTTTAACACTTTTTGTTCCTAGACCTTGAACTTTTATCAAAATCGCTCGTTCACCTTCAGTGATGTTACCACCAAAAGTTAACTTCAATACTCTCAAGGCTCCTTTTGTTAGCAAGTTCTCTAGCCTTTCACTCATTCTATATTTTTCGTCGTTAGGAGCATAAACACCTTTTGCAAATTTCGCTGCAACGTCTGTCCAAGAATCTCCATAGGCTTTAGGATTTATTTTCAATGCTTCATTCAAATTGCTCAAACTTTCGTTAACAGCATCTAGTTTGGTGTCAGTGTCGACAAGTTGAGTTATTTCAGGATTTGTCAACCTGCCAGCGTTTGCTTTCATCGCCTGCATTTCTAGTTTTCTTATTGCTTGCTCTTCAGCGTAATATTTTTGCACGAACTCGTTGTATTCTGGGGTGCCTCTTTGTAATCCCATATCTTTAGCAGTTTTAGCTGCTGTAGTTAATGGTTTGTCTGCATCGAATGCTCGTCCTTCGCGGAGAACCATTAAATCGTATTTTTTGTCTCTTTGAAATTTTTTGTGTTCGTCGATCAACTCTCTGTAATAATTTCGGGTGTTTCTTATTTCATCTCTTTTCTCTTTAGCCAAACCAGAAGTTTGAGTTATAGCTTTTTCCAAAGTGTCTAAGCCATATTTTGCTGCTTGCAATTTCAACGCATCGCCTTTGACGCCAGCTTGTCTTTTTTCTTTGCCAATTTCAGCAAATTCTTCTGCTGCACTTGCAACACTGCCCATGAAACTTCCATCTTTGCTTTCATTCAATGCTGCAGCAAGTCTGAACCATTGCTCTGATTCGCTTGGTCCGGCAGATTGACCTTCTGCAATATCTAACATCATTTTTTGAAATGCTGCTGTGTTTTCGCCAAGTTGTTGTTGTTGTTGCGCTAATTTATTATCGTAAGCTGTTGGTGCCATTTCACCTTTTTCTAACATTTCTAAAATCAAACTTTCGTTTGTCGGCGATTCGCCTGTGACAATAGTTTCACTTATTTGATCTAACGTAGGAATTTCTGCTTTTGGTGTTGTTATATCTACTCTTATGCCTGCATCTTCTATTCCAGCCATGCCAGCGTCGGAAGCATAACGTTGCATGACATCTTCAGAGTGTGGCATAGTCCCACCACCATGACGATAACCTTTAACCTCACCGCCTCTGTTGTACCAACTACGTCCTTCTTCTCTTCCAAAGCCAACAAAATGATCTTTAGCTATTTCATTCATGCGATCTGTGCGTGCTTGGCCTGGAGCAATTCCTTCAGCATCAGCCACTCTATTTGCATGACCAAGAACGTCTTGATTTCTGCTTAAATAATTAAATCCCGTAAAAACATTGTTGCTTCCAAGGGCTGTTGGATCTAACAGTTGTGCCTGCTCATCAGTAAAAGTAGAAGCAGAAATTGGAACTGGGTTTTGTAAATTAGCTAAAATTTGTTCTTGTTGTTGAGCATATTGACGAAAATTGTCAGTAACTTCTCCATCTACTACTGGAGGATTATCAGGATCAAAATATGCTTGATCTATTGTCATAACTGGGCCAGTAAACGGTGGATTAGGATTAATTACACTAGGGTTTCTTCTGATAAAGTCTGCTGATGGGTCAACAGGGTTCGTAGGTGTACCCACATAGTCTGGATTTCTTAAAATATTACCGTAGTAATTACCAATTTGATCTGCCACGAGTTGGTTGCCAGTATTGTTAATTCCTAAATTAGCAAATTCATTTTCATAAGTTCTTAAAAATTGATTTCGTTGGGCATCGCTAACGGGACCACGATTTGTTTCTCCATCTCCTGGCTGTCTTCCTAGATACATTGTAAACATATCTTCGTATGTTTGGGGTTGCTCTTGAGCAGGTGTTGTACGAAATTGAGAGCTTTCATACATAGGTCTGTTGCTTAAACGAAATTGATATTGATCTTGATAATCATCAAATTCAGCTTGTTTTGCAGGGTCAAATGTTAATGTTCCTGGCGTTACGCCAATCACATTTCCGAATGTGTCGGAATTTTCATCTTCATCAATAATGTCAACGTCTGGCCCCATCTCCCCCGTGTATTGAGCCATAGTAGGAGTAGCTAAACCATACTGTCTCATCAACCTGTTTAATTCATATCCCATTTTGCTCTCCTATTCTATTGCTTTCAAACCACGATATGCAGCATAAGCTGAGCCAATTTGTGCTAATGGAGAAGCTGAATACGTTTCTCCAGTTGAATCTTTAGATGTCAATGTTCTTGTTGGAGTTATCGGGGCTAATCCTTTAAGTTGAGTGCTTAAAAAATCAGCTTGTTGCATTGGATAAATTTGTTGATCTAAAAATTGTTTTTCTGCTGCGCCTAACTGTCTTTGCATTTGAGCCTGTTGAACAGCTCCTGCTGATTCTAATGCTGCAGTGTCAGTGTAACCCATGGCTTGTCTATTCTGTCCCAATGCAGCTATGTTTTGCAGTGCTGTAGCTTGTCGGCTCAAGTCATCTGCTTGAACTCCTGCCGCAGTTTGACCTAATTGCCCCATCCTAGAAAGATCAGCTTGCTGTGCTGCCATTGCTTGTGAGTAACCTCGATTCATCAAATCAGCTTGCGCGTTTATCAAAGACTCTTGAGTGTCTCTCAAAGCTCTAGATCCCATGTCACCCATACGGCTAGAACCGAATTGACCTGCTTTTATAAAACTGTCAGAAACAGCAGGAAGTAAATTTTCTGACAAATTCCGTGCGCTCTGTCTTGCCATTGCATCCATCACTTGGGTGTTGTATGGATTCATGTAATTTTCAATATTGTCATAACCCATTTTGTCGGCTTTTGTAAAATAAGGCTGAGCTTTGAGCATCCCCGTAGTTGTGTTTGCAGGAATATCACTCGATAATGTGCCTGCCGTTGGTGTCAAACCTGCTATCGCTCTCAACCCTGCTTGAGCAGTATTTAAATCTGGCATATAAGCACCCTGATTTGCCTGCACATTTGTATAAGCTTGTTGTTGCAGGGGAGAAAGATCGGCGACCGTCGGAAGTTCATAAGATTGAAACGGCTTATTAGCTATATTTTGCGCTAATTGAACTTGGTTGAATATTGCATCTTGCATCCACTTTGGTGTTTGCGTAGTGCTGTCTACGTAAGAAGTTGCTGTTTGTGGCGAACCTTGAAATAAACTTCCCATTATGCACTCCTCCTCATGTATTGCAGTGGTGCTTTTGCATTTGGACTAAATTTACCTTTTGATAAAGTTTTCCCTTTGTGTTCTCGCAAATTTTCTCTCATATGATTTAACCTTCTTGCACCTTCTTTGTTTGACCCATCACCTAATAGTGCTACAGTTTCAGCATCTACTACAAACTCACCATCAGACAGTCTTGCATTTATTATGTCATCACGACCTGAACCAGCTCCTGAAACGAAACTGTTTATTTGACTCATGCCACCTCTTGCTCTCATCATTGGGTTTGAAGATCCTGGAACTGGAGCGTTTATATCAAACATACCGCTTTCTGCTTCAGCAATAAATTTAGGATTAGTTATAAATTCATTAATATTCGTTCCTTTGGCGTTTGCAGCAGCATTTATTTTACGCCAATCCCAAGTTCTTAAATTTCGATTGAAATATTCTTTTTGTGCATCATCCATAACAGAAATAGAATTTTTAACTTTTGCTGCACCCGCATCCCCTAACATACTTGCTAACAATGCTGCGCCTGCAACTTCTTGCATTCCTATGTTTCCTAAAGCACCTTTCATTTTGTCAAAAATGCTAACTGGCTGGCCTGTGACAGCTCCGCTTTGATTTCCCATAAGATCTGCATCATCTAAAGCATTCGGCATCATTTGTAAATATGAGTTTGTTTTTTGATTAAAAGGATTTCCAGGGGATTTAGAAGATTGTGACGTCGCCCTCATTTTGCTAAGTCCTTTTTCTACAGAATCACTGAGTGAAAATCCTGGATCAACAGGATCTAATGCATTGATCTCTGCAGGAGCTCCAACAGGCCCATACATCAGGTCAGCGTTTGGACCTAAACCTGTTTCAACATTCATTTGAGGATTTGTCAATGTTCCGTTTTCACCTACGCTATAAAAAGTGTTTGAAAACATTTCATTCATTGGAGGAGCAGAACTTGATTGAAACGAACCTGCTACGTCACTGAGATCTCCCATTTCAGTGAAAGCCATGCCTGTGTTTGGAGCCATAGGACCACTCGTCAAATTAGACAATCCTGTTTTCATTCCCATCACACCATCTAAAACAGCTTCGCTAGCTCTCTTTGTCGTATTTGCAATTGGGTTTCTAAAAACTTGAGAAGCTACCCCAGACAACGCACCTTGCCCTATTTTGCCTCCTCTTATTGCAGCTTGTCCTGCGCCTGTTGCTGCTCCAGCTAAATATCTAGCAGTGTTAGGATCAATGCCAGTTGCATTGCTTATCATTTTCCCTATGCCGCCAGTTGCTCCACCGACTCCACCAGAAACAGCCCCCAAAGCTACATCTTTGAAGTTCAAGTTTCCAGACAATGCCCCTTGCAATGCCGAGCTGCCTGCCCCTACTATCGCACCGCCTAGTATTGGCGCAGCAATAGTTCCTGCGAGAGCTGTTCCTGCTGTCAAAGACGTGCCTATCGCACCACCTAATGGGCCTGCAACAAAAGTTAAAGCTATAGGCAAAGCTATCATTAAAGCGTCTTTAAGACCTTTGTATTCTTTTAATCCTGTATTAGGATTGACAGATCCTTGCCCACCCATTCTTCTTAAAACTTCAGCTTCTCTAGGATTGATGTGCGCCAACATGGTGTCGCCACCTTGACCGCCGAAATCAAGTTGTCTTCCTCCTACTCTAAGACCACCTCTTGCATAACCTTGTTGAGCTAAATTGTCTTGCATGGTGTAAAGCACAGCCAACAAGCTGATTATCAAAACGTAATCAAACTGTGGAGGAAACATATTTTCGTCGATAAGGCCATCGGCGATCGCTGCTTGACGAACTTCTGCATATGAATCAGGATTTTGAAGCACATACTCCAACATTTTTATTGCTTCAACTAAGTCTTCTGCAACAATATTGGTGTTAGAAAGTTGTTGTTGGATAAGTTGTATTGACTCTTGATATTGCGGATCGTTGACTGTGATTTTTAATATTTCTTCTTTTATGCTCATCTGTTCCTCACACTCGCCCAAGTATGGTTTTTATATTCATCTGCCAACAAACCGTAAATGTTTAAATCCTCATTATTTTTATAAGCACGTCTCATTATACCTTCGTGTTTAAAGCCAAGTTTAGCAACAAATTTCTTTGAAATTAAATTGTTTTCTCCTACCAACGCAGTTGCTCTTGCTGCTTCAGATATTTTGAATATGTAAGTAAATATAGCGTTGAACATTTTTATCGTTTCTTTTGGTGCTGACCAATAACCTTCTTTTGCAGCGAAGTTTACATCAATATTTCTTTTTGTAAAGTTGTTGAAAATAGCTACACAAACAAATTCACCTTTATCATCTACAGCCGACATAGCCCTAAAAAATTCAGGGTTACCCTTTATACCTAGCTTATCTCTTGCCCACTTTTCAGCCTCTTCTTCTCTACTAAATCCAATAAACTTCATAGCGTTGTCTGAACAAATCGTTCAGCCCAATCTTGCCAGTTGTCAAATGCGTATGGGTCAGGAAAATCTTCTACTAAATTCGTAGCATTAAGGAATTGAGTGCCCCAATCTTGCCATTTTTCAGGATCATCTAAAGGATCAAAAGCACCAAATTCTACAAAATCTGTAATTAAGCAATTTGCCCAATCTGTTAACTCAATTCCTACAGGCAAAGTTACACTTAAAGCCATTACCCTAAATCCGTTCCATCACCACCATCCATATGACCTATTATCTGCCCCATCTGATAATCACCATACAAAGCATTGGATGTAAATTTAACTCTTAATTCTCTTCTTTGTTCTTTTAACATGACAATTTGCTCATAAGGTTGTGTGGCAGAAGCAGGGAATGAAACTGTGCTACTTGTAACTTCAGGTGCTCTCGCATTTGCACGGCCTGTAATTTCTACTGTCATGTCACCGACTTGAACAAAATCTGGCTCAATTTGTGTTATTCTCAAATAACGATTGGCACCTTGAGTTAGCGTGCTAAGATCAGCAGTTTCAAAAAATGATTTTATTGGTGTAATTGTAGGACCATCAATTTCATCTACTCCAAATTCATGTTGCCAAACTTTATATCCAATCCCCCTAACATTTGTGTTAATTTGACCACCCATTCCACTATGAATTTCACAATAATAATATAAAGTTGGTGCTCCAGTTGGTACTATAATTTGTGTGTATGCACCTGCTTGTCCCAATACACCAACAACAGTTACACCCGTAGTATATTCCACACCACCGCCATGCGTACCATCTGATGTTGAAGACAGACGCAAGGGATGACCTACGTTAGAAGAATCAGATTGATCAAATCGGTAAGTGTTGCCCTCTCTAAAAGTTAAAGTTGGTTGTGCGCTACCACTCATATTATATTTGTTACCAGAACCAGAATTAACCACTGTAACAGCAAATGTCTCAGTAGGATCTAATGGCAATGGAGAAGATTGCACGCCCGTTAATATAGGTGCGGCAAATGAATTGTTAAACTGACCTGCTGATCGACCATCATTAGGAAGTTCTGTGTCATACCATGTATTTTCACGAATGTTATAAACTACAGCGTGCGTGCATTCGGTAGCTGTACCTTTTGGATACGCCCACCATATTTCACCGTACCTTGGAACTTTATATGCAAAGCATTTTGTTGCTGCATTACGATTAATTCCATCAAAAAAGTAGTTTAAATTCAATGAGTTAGGTACTTCTCTAACCACACCGTTAAACATATAAAAACGATCAACACCTGCCCAGTAAAAAACACCGTCATAATCTATCGGAGAAAATGGTGATAAAATAGAAGTATCTGTTGCTACAATATCAAATTGAAATATTGCTGTTCCACCTACAAAAGTAGCTCTAATAACAGCGTCAAACGCCCAAAATAGACCCGCAGGTGCTGTTCCTGAACCTGCTCTAAGTGGAAGTGCTTTTATTATTTTTTGACCCCATACTCGTGCATTTCCTGACCCTGTGCCTGTTAGATCAGTAGGATTTCCTGGAATGCTCCATCCAATAATACCGTCCGTTCCGTAGTAGAATAAATATGGGTGTAGACTTACGATACCGCCTGTCACATTTGTATTTGCTGGCAATGAAACAGATCGTAAAACATTTGTTCCTAACACCTCGCCAAAAAATATTTGCCCATCTTGATCATTACAAATGCAATCACCATTTGGGCTAACCTGTGCCAACACATAATTTTGATTAGTGCTTGAGTCGTATTGAAAATCAAACATCCAATAGTTGTGAACAGATGTTATTAAAGCATCACTTCCATAATCCATATTAACTATAGTGCTTGTCAAATTTGTTAAAGTATTAGTAATTATAAAACCGTTAACTTGATCCCCACCTGTGACAGAAGTTATTGTAATAACAGCCCCAACCGCATTGGCTGTATAATTTGGCGTGCTAGTAAAAGCATTTATATTAGAAGCAACGTCTGTAGCTGTTTGATTTATGTCAGTGTTAAAAGGCACTGACCCAGACATTATGTCCACACCGTCTACAGCAATCATATCTACAGCACCACTGGCACCTGCAAGTGTTACAGTGCCATAGGCATAAGCTAAAACAGGTGTTCTGTCAGTGACGATAGAGCTATTGCCTGTTTGATCTAATGTAAATCTTTCTAAAGTGTTGTCACCGCCTGAATGACAATACACAAAAAGCATCTGTGAAAAAGTAGCAAACCCTCTACTTATCTCAGACAAGTATTTTTGAGTAGTTTTATAACCGCCTATTTTTCTTGGCAATCCTCTTTGAAAACGCACCCATTGTCCGTCCACATAGTTGTTGCCTTCAAACTTAGTGCCATCACGTTTGATTCCAGGATCAGATCTAAGGACGGTAGTTTGAACTGGCATTAAGGAAATACCCCACCATTAATGTTTCCACTTTGTGCAACGCCTAATGCTGACCAAGCTGCAGCTTGAGATGCTGACGTAAAAATAGCTCTACCTGTTGCAGAACCGCCTAGATTAATTAAGGCGTTTGTCGCAGTAGTTGCCCCTGTTCCACCTTGATTTACAGCAATTGGAAAAGAAACTGTACTTGTATCAGCATCTAAAACATCTGAGCCATCACAGTAATAAATGCCTCTTGTATTTTGTCCAACTTGCACGCCGGTTTGTCCTGAAACTTTGACAGTTAAAACGTAACTACCTGTTGTTCTATTATCAATCCAATATTGTTGAACAGTAGCAGGAACAATAATGTTTCTTGCCCCAGTTAAAGCACCAGTAAATCTGTATGCAACTCTATTAAGCTCTGTACCAGTAAGTGTTTTGTCACCACTTCCCTGAATGTCTATAACAGTGTAGTCAAAGGCAAACGTAGCCGATTGCCCAAATCCAATGGTAAAGAAATTGACCCCATCGGTAGCTATAATGGCTGACTCTCCTGGTTGAAATGCCAAGGTACTTGCACTATCAATCGTGGTAGATCCTGGAGGTGTTGCTGTAATTGCACCAGAGCCTGAGTTTCTTAAATATAAAAACCAGTTGTCTCCACCTACAGTTGGATCAGGCAATGTGAACGTAGCCTGTGCTCCCGTAAAGTTGAACA